>Ga0310810_10000825_pt1 | contig 31427 bp, 31 predicted proteins | sample NCmetagenome_FD_207641 | JGI IMG/M metagenome (GOLD analysis project Ga0310810, IMG submission 207641) | Soil microbial communities from experimental microcosm in Duke University, North Carolina, United States - NC | ecosystem: Engineered > Artificial ecosystem > Soil microcosm > Unclassified ... | reverse complement strand
ATCCACCGCTGCTGACGTCGCTGATGACGTCGGGCGCGCGCGAGAAACGCCGGCATGTGCCACTGTCGACGATACCCAAGCGCATGCAACAGGCCGTGTTGGCCATAGAGGATCAGAGCTTCTACTCACATCCCGGCGTGAATCCTTTCCGGACGATTGCGGCCGCGATTGGGAGTCTGTTCAGCCGCGGCCGTCCGAGCGGCGCGAGCACCATCACCCAGCAACTCTCGCGCATGTTCTTCCTCGAAGACGAGTTCAATGAGGAACTGCAGTCCGGCACGGTCTCGCCGTTACGCAAAGCGCGCGAGATCATGATGTCGCTCGTCCTCGAGCGGCGGACGTCGAAGGAAGAGATCCTCGAGCTGTATCTCAATGACGTCTACCTCGGTCAGCGAGGCTCGTTTGCGATCCACGGAGTCGCAGAAGCGTCGCGCATTTTCTTCGGCAAAGACGTCGCGAATCTTGACCTCAGCGAAGCCGCGCTGATTGCGGGCGTGATTCAGAGTCCGGCCAGACGCTCGCCGTTCGCCAATCCAAAGCCAGCAGTCGAGCGCCGCAATGTCGTGCTCCAGGCGATGGCGGCTGAGATGTACATCACCGACGATGAAGCGGCGAAAGCGAGCCGTGAGCCGCTGCAGGTCGTCGCCCGCAGTGTGGACAACGAAGCGCCGTACTTCGTGGACATGGTCGGCGAACAGGTCAACGAGCAGTTCCCCGGCGTGACGACGCAGCCTGGTGCGGTGGATGTCTACACGACGCTCGACCTCAACATGCAGCGCGTCGCGCTTGATGCGGTCCGCAACGGTCTCGCCAACGTGGACAAGCTGCTGTCGCGGCGCAAGAAGAAACCGCAGTCGGCGCAGGCCGTACTGCTCGCTGTCGATCCGCGGAGCGGCGAGATCCTCGCCCTCGTCGGCGGTCGTTCATACAACCAGTCGCAGTACAACCGCGTCATCGAAGCGCGACGGCAGCCGGGCTCAGTGTTCAAACCGTTCGTCTATCTCGCCGCCTTCGAGCACGCGGCGGTCGAGGGCTGGACCGATCTCACGCCAGCCTCGATCACGAACGATGAGCCCGCGACGTTCACGTTTGACGACCAGGTCTGGGAGCCGAAGAACTACGACGAGTACGACGGCGAGGTCACACTGCGTCGCGCGCTGGCGATGTCGCGGAATCTCGGCACGATTCGCGTCGGCGAACGCATCGGCTTCGACAAAATCGCCTCGCTCTGGAAGCAGGTCGGTGTCGGCACGTCACCGAAGGGCTATCCATCGATCACCCTCGGCGTGTTTGAACTGACGCCGCTCGAAGTCGCGCAGGCCTATACGCTCTTCACCAATGGCGGCGCCGTGCGAACGCTGCGCGCGATCGATCACGTGCAGGCGGGAACGAAGACGTTGGCGCCCGCAGCATCAAAGCTGCGGAGCGTCGCGCAAGCGGACACGACTTACCTCGTCACCAACATGATGCGGAGCGTGCTCAACGAAGGCACCGGCGCAGCCGCGCGCGCCAATGGCTTCGCCCTCGATGCCGCCGGCAAGAGCGGCACGACGAATGACCTCCGCGACGCATGGTTCGTCGGATTCACACCGGAATTGCTCACGGTCGTGTGGGTGGGCTTCGACGACAATCAGCCGCTTGGCTTGAGCGGGTCAACCGCAGCGCTCCCGATCTGGACTGAATTCATGAAGGCCGCGCTCGCCGGACATCCGAACACCGAGTTCGAGGTGCCGGAGGGGATCACCTTCGTCAACATCGATCACGACACAGGCAAGCTCGCAACGCCGAACTGCCCTCGTGTCTTCACCGAATCGTTCATCGTCGGAACTGAGCCCATCGAGTACTGCCCACTGCACGGGGGCGCCCAGGAAGGACCACCCGAACTTCCGGAGGGGCAGCTTCGTCGATAACACCGGATGTTCAGACAGAGGTACCGGCGCAGGGCACCCTTTGCCGACTTCATCAACTGGACTGACTATCGCTGGGAGCCGAATACCTGGCGCGGCGCTGCCACAAACCCCTGGACACCCCACGCCCCGCGGCGCCGCCGTTACACCTTTCTGCAGGTCTTTCTCGCCGGTTTAGCCGTTGTCGCCGGGCTAAAACTCATGGCAGCGCTACAGAACAGCGCGCTGCGAAATAGCAGAAACCGTTCCTGGTTCGAACGTGTCGTCCTGGCCGTGCTTCTCCTGATGGTGGCTTCTTACGTCTCGAAGCAAAGGCGCGCCTCATAATTCGCTGCGGCGTCTATAATTCAAGTGTGAACCAGGAGGTCTTTTCCGCCCTCTCGGAAGCCTTGGATCGGGGGGAAGAAGTCGCCCTCGTGACCATCGTCGCCGCCACCGGTTCTACTCCCCAACGCGTCGGCGCCAAGATGCTGGTCTTCCCCGACGGCCGGACGGTCGGCACGATCGGCGGCGGCTGCTACGAGAACGACGCGTTCTGGAAAGCCCGCGAAGCCATCAAAGCTCGACGGCCGCTCAACGTGAAATACGAGCTCAATGACGACTTCGCACAGGAGACTGGTCTGGTGTGCGGTGGGCAGATGGAGGTCTTTATCGAACCCGTCGAAGCGGCGCCCGATGTCTATGTCTTCGGCGCGGGCCACGTCGGCTACTGGGTGGCGAAGATGGCGCACGATGTCAGCTTTCGCGTGCACGTTATCGACGACCGCGAAAAGTTCGCCAACACCGAACGATTTGGCGAGGGCATCGACGTCATCGTCGAGAACATTCCGACCTGGATCGACCAGCACCCCCTGCCCCCGAATGCGTATGCTGTGATCGTCACCCGCGGCCACACTCATGACCTCGACACGCTCCGCGCACTGGCCGCGCAACGCCTCCGGTATCTGGGTTTGATTGGCAGCAAGGCGAAGGTGCGCCGGATCTTCGACGAACTGCTGCGCGAAGGCCTGTCCCACGAGTCCCTGAAGGGCGTTCATGCACCGATCGGTCTGGACATCGGCGCGATCACGCCCCAGGAAATCGCGGTCAGCATCGTCGCGGAATTGATCGCGGCGAAACACGGGAAGATCACTGAGCCCAACGTCGCTGCCGTGAGCATGCGATGGGAGGGGGCCCTACGAAAATAGGCGCCTCAAAAATAGACCGGTATAATCGGCAGAGGCCTCTCTAAGCGCCTGCCTGGCCATGGGTTCCTACGAACTGTCCGAACGGTCGAGCCGCCTGTTGGCGACGCTCGTGCGTGGGTACATCGAGACGGGCGAGCCCGTTTCGTCGCAGGTCCTCGCTCGCGACAGCGGGCTGCATGTGTCCTCAGCGACCGTGCGCAGTGTTCTCGCCCATCTCGAAGAATGCGGCTATCTCTATCAGCCGCATACGTCGGCGGGCCGGGTGCCGACAGATCGCGGCTATCGGGTGTTCGTCGATCTGCTCCTCGAGAGTCGCCGGCCGGCACGGGCCGCGGCAGACGTCGAGCATCAACTCCGCCAGCACGCGGGTCCGTCTCCGCTGATGGACGATCTGCTGGCCAGCGTGTCGCACGTCGTCTCGCGCGCAGCGCGTCACGTCGCGTTTGCGATGGCTGACAGCCACGCCGCCGTCCTGCAGCGAATCGAGTTCGTACCGCTCGGTGGCTCGCGTGTCCTGGTCATCGTCATCGCCCGCGGCAATCAGGTAACGCAGAAAGTCGTGGACGCGCAGGAGACCTTGCGGTCTGACGATCTCGCGCAGGCGGCGTCCTATCTCAACACCGAGTTCGCAGGCCTTCCGCTGCTCGAGGTTCGCGAGGCTGTGCTCGCCCGGCTCCAGCAGGAACGGATCCTGTACGATGAGCTGTTGGCGCGCGCGTTACGCCTCGCGCGCTCGACGCTGGAAGAGCTGCCGCGACAGCAGACATTCCACGTCGAAGGTGCGGCGTCGTTGCTCGACGAAGGGGCACACGAGCAGGTATCGGTGGCCACGCTGCGTAAACTGCTCGACATGATGGAGGAAAAGGAGCGGATGGTGCAGTTGCTCAACGCCTATATCGACGGCCCCGGATTGACCGTCGTGATCGGCACCGAGCATGCCGCGCCAGACCTCCAGCGATTCAGCTTGATCGCCTCCACCGCGGTAGACGGCACGACCACGCGCACCGTCGGCGTGATTGGCCCCACTCGCATGCGCTATTCACGTGCGATCTCGCTGGTGGACGGGACGACACAAGCCGTGTCGCGCGTCCTCCGCGACGCACCGTAGGACCATGGCCGAAACTTTGAACGATCAGGATCCGCAACAGCAGCAACAAGACGAGTCCCAGCCCGATCCGCTCGAGGAACTCCGCCGAGAGCGAGACGCGCTACAGGATCGCCTGCTCCGTACGGCTGCGGAATTCGACAACTACCGCAAGCGCATGGACCGCGACCGGCGTGACCTCGCCGATCACGCGGCGGGCGAGGCGATCAAGGATCTGCTTCCGATCATCGACAACCTCGAGCGCGCGCTGCAGGCGTCCGCGCAGGACGACCCATTGCGCAAGGGCGTCGAGCTGATTCACAAGCAGATGCTCGAGATGCTGCGCAAGCGTGGTGTCACGCCGATCGAGGCGCTCGGCGCCGACTTCGATCCGAATGTCCACGAAGCGGTCACTCACGAGGAGAGCGATCAGCATCGTGAGGGCGAAGTCATGGAGGAATTGCAGCGCGGCTACAAGGTCGGCGAACGTCTGCTCCGTCCTGCAATGGTCAAGGTGGCTAAAGGCGCGTGAGCAAACGTGACTACTACGAGATCCTGAGCGTCACCCGAACGGCGACGGAACAGGAAATCAAGAGCTCCTACCGGAAGCTCGCGCTCAAGTACCATCCCGACCGCAATCCCGGTGACAAAGAATCCGAAGAGCGGTTCAAGGAAGCGGCCGAGGCCTACGCGGTGCTGATCGATACCGACAAGCGGCACATGTACGACCGCTTCGGTCACGCCGGGCTTGGCGGCGCGGCGACAGGCGGCTTCGATCCCAACGCATTCAGCGGCTTCGAAGACATTCTCGGCGGCCTCGGCGACATCTTCGGCTTTGGCGATGTCTTCGGCGGCGGCCGGCGGCGCAGCGGACCTCAACGCGGCGCCGATCTGCGCTACGACCTCGAGATCTCATTCAACGAAGCCGCAAAGGGCGTCGAAGCGTCGATTCAGATCCCACGGCAAGTGGCCTGCGAGACCTGCGGTGGCAACGGTGCAGCGCCCGGCACGCAGCCGGTCACGTGTCCGCAGTGTCAGGGCCGCGGCCAGCTTCGCTATCAACAGGGTTTCTTCACCGTCGCCCGCACCTGCAATCAGTGTCGCGGAACCGGGTCGATCGTCTCGAAGCCGTGCGCGACGTGTCGTGGCGCGGGACGTGTGCAACAGGAGAAGAAGCTTACGGTCCGCATTCCGGCCGGCATCGCGACCGGCCAGCGACTGCGTCTGAGCGGTGAAGGCGAGGCCGGTCCGCTTGGTGGCCCGCACGGCGATCTGTATGTCGTGATCCATGTGCAGGATCATCCGTTCTTCCAACGGGACGGCAACGACCTGTATTGCGAAGTACCGCTGAACTTCACCACACTCGCGCTCGGCGGCGACATTCGCATTCCGACGCTCGATGGTGACGAGCCCTTCAGCGTTCCAGCCGGCACACAAACCGGAACGACGTTCCGCGTCCGAGGCAAGGGCATGCCCGACGTCAGCGGTCGCGGTCACGGCGACCTGCTCGTCACGGTCAAAGTCAGCACGCCGCGCAAGCTGTCGAAGGACCAGAAGAAGTTGCTCGAGCAACTCGCGGCGACCTTGCCGAAGGAGGCCTTCGAGCCGACGCCGGTCGGCGACCAGGACGACAAGGGACTGCTCGATCGGGTCAAGGACATATTTGGATAGCGGCCGTTCACGCTTCCCAGTTCTCACTGCTCGGTTCGTGTTCAACTTCTGATGGTTCGTACTTGGCCTGCTCTGGACGTACGGAACATTCCGGAGTTCCTCGAGGCGGCGCTCACCGACTATCACGTCACCGCGATCAATGAAGGCGACGAGGTCTGGCGCGTCTTCTTTCATGACGCCGCAGAACGCGATCGCGCCGCACGCGAACTGCGCGCCGCATTCGACGGGCTGTCACTCGAAGCGATCGATGTCCCGGACGAGGACTGGGCAGCCCGATCGCAAGCCAACGTTCGCGCGGTTCACGTCGGCCGCGTCATCGTCGCTCCCCCCTGGGACGCTCCGATCACGATCGTCGTGCAGCCTTCGATGGGGTTCGGCACCGGACATCACGCGACGACGAGGCTGTGTCTGGCTGCCCTGCAACAGATCGACATGCGCGGCAAGACTGTCATCGACGTGGGCACCGGCTCGGGTGTCCTGGCGATCGCGGCCAGCCTCCTTGGCGCCGCGAATGTCATCGCGTTCGATGACGATGGCGATGCGGTGGCGGCCGCACGTGAGAACCTGAGTCTCAACCCGCGGTCGCGCGTGACACTGCAGGTCGGCGACCTCCGTGAGGCCGCGCCGGCCAACGCGGATGTCGTGCTGGCGAACCTGACTGGTGCGTTGCTGGCGTCAAACAGTTGACCGATTCCGGAGGACGTCTGATCCTGAGTGGGTTCATGGCCAGCGAAGAGCGTGAGGTGCTCGAGGCCTTCGCGCCGCTCGCCGTCGAACATCGCGCGCAGGAAGAGGAATGGCTATGCGTCACGCTGCGATGACCCGTCTCCGCCTGGTGTTGATCGTCGTGGTCACTGTGGTCGTCTCAGCGTTTCCGCGCGCCGAGCGAATGGGATATCCACCCGAGGAGTTTGCCGCCCGACGGCAGCAGCTCGCGAAGGTGCTTCAGCGCGGCACGCTGCTGATGTTTGGCGGCACCAGCCCGATTCCGGGCGTGCGCTTCCGGCAGGACAACGACTTCTACTACCTGACAGGCAATGAATCCTTCAACGGCGTGCTCGTGATGGACGCCGCCTCCGGCATCTCGCATCTCTTCCTCCCGAAGCTGACCGCAACTGAGATTCGCTACGAGGGCGGGAATTGGCTCGAGGAAACGGATGCAGCGAAGAAGTACGGTTTCGCGTCGATTCAGCCGCTCACCGCGCTGCATGAGTTTCTCGCGCGCCGGCGATCCACCGCAGGAACCGAACAACTGTGGACACGGCTTTCCGAACGCGATGTCGTGGATCGCAGCCGGCTCGACACCGCGATCGGCACGGCACGGCGGCTGACCAATCCGTTCGCGCAGCAGCCCACCGAAGACGCCGCGCGAGCGACGGCGCTGCGTGAGCAGTTCCCGTACTACGAGATGAAAGACGTGACGCCGCAGCTCGATCGCCTGCGGATGATCAAGTCGCCTCGGGAGATCGAAATCATCAGGTACAACGGCCGCGTCAGCGCCGAAGCACTGAAGCGCGCGATTCAGGCGACGGCTCCAGGCAAATTCGAATACGAGCTCGAGGCCGAAGCGACCTATTGGATGGTCAGGAATGGCTTCCAGGGTGCCGCCTACCCTGCCATCGTCGGCTCCGGCCCGATGGGCAATCAGTGGCATTACGAAGCGAACGGCCGTCAGATGAAAGCCGGCGAGCTCGTCGTCATGGACTACGCGGGTTCCCTCGACTACCTGACGATGGACATTACGCGGACGTGGCCGGTGTCAGGACGCTTCACCGACGCGCAGCTCAAGGCGTATGAGTGTGTGCTCGAGGCACAGAAGGCGATCATCGCGGCGATCAAGCCGGGCGTCGCGCGAAGCGTCGTCCAGAAGATTGCCGAAGATATCTTCAAGAAGCACGGCTTCGATTCGCGCTATGCCTACGTCGGCCACTACGTCGGCATGTCGGTGCACGATGTCGGCGACTGGAACCTGCCGTTCGAGGCTGGGATGGTCATGGCCATCGAGCCAATCATCGACATGCCGGGGCTGCACATCCGCATCGAAGACAGCGTGCTGGTTACCCCGACCGGAGCAGAGGTGCTCACATCGGCCGTGCCCAAGGAGGCCGAAGAAGTGATGTCACTGCTGCGGCAGTCGGTGCGATCCAACTGACGCTTGTCGGTGCAATCGCTCTATCGCGTGTCGGTGCAATCGGTCTATCGCTTGTCGGTGCGATTCTGTGACGAGGGCATGCCGCGTGGCGGACGCGTGTGAGCATGCCGAGCACACTGCGTAGCCGGAAATTGGCGGAGCGATTCTCCGCGCGTCTTCCGTCCATGTGTTCTGGTTGCAACGAGCCGGCTGCGGCGTTTTGAGCCAGGGGCGGATGTGGCCTCGAGCCAGCTCATAGACGCGCGGGGACCGGTAGCATACGAGCGCAGACAATTTCCCGGCGTGCGAGTCGCGACCGCCGCGCGGTATGCCCTCGTCGCATAGCTGCGCTCCAACTGACGCAAGCCGGTGAGCGTCGTTACCGTGCGACGGCAGGGGCCCAGCGTTCCGACAACGCGCGGATCCTGTTCAGCGCTTCCTGGATGTTCTCCAGCGAGTTGGCGTAGCTGAATCGCAGATAGCCGTCGCCGTAGCTGCCGAATGCGGTTCCACTCAGACATGCCACGCCCGCATCGTTGAGCAACATGTTGGCGAGCTCGCGACTGGGCACGCCGGTGTTCTTCACGTTCGGGAACACGTAGAACGCGCCGGCGGGTACGGTGCAACTGAACCCGGGAATCTCGTTCAAACCCTTGACGATCGCATCGCGGCGGCGACGGAACTCGGCGACCATCGCGGTGACCGCATCTTGCGGTCCCTGCAGCGCCGCGAGGCCGGCCCGCTGCGTGAAGCTCGCCGTGCAGGAATTCGAGTTGACCATCAGCTTGTCGACAGCGTCGACGAGCCACAGTGGCATCACGCCATAGCCGAGACGCCAGCCGGTCATCGAATACGTCTTCGAGAAGCCATCGAGGATGATGGTCTTGTCGAGCATGCCGTCGAATTGCGTAATCGACTGCGGCTCTTCCTCGTAGCAGATGCGCGAGTAGATCTCGTCGCTGAGGATCAGCAGGTCGCGATCGCGGGTGAGGTCAGCGATGCGCTTCAGATCCTCCTTCGGGATCACGCCGCCAGTGGGATTGGCTGGCGAGTTGAGGACGATCATCTTCGTTCGCGGCGACAGCTTCGCTTCGAACGTGTCGAGATCGAACGAGAATCCGCGGCTCTCGACGAGCGGGATCGGCACCGGCGTCGCACCGAGGAAATTGATCACCGATTCGTAGATTGGGAAGCCGGGGTTCGGATAGATCACTTCGTCGCCAGGCTCGACGACGGCCATCATCGCGAAGAACATGATCGGCTTGCCACCCGGGACCACGACCACGTTCTGGCCGCTGACCCGGATGCCACGCGATTTCGAGATGTACTCGGCGATGGCGTCGCGGAAATCCGGAAAGCCAGGTGTCGGCCCGTAGCCGGTCCAGCCCTCATCGAGCGCGCGTTTCGCAGCGTCCTTGATGTGGGCCGGCGTCGGAAAGTCAGGCTGGCCGATTTCGAGATGGATGACGTGCTTGCCCTGCGCCTCGAGCGCACGGGCACGCTGAAGGACTTCGAACGCGGACTCGATTCCGATCCGCGTCATTCGTTCCGCAATTTGCATGATGGCTGGTTGGTAGTTAGTAGTTAGTGGTCGGTGGTGAGTCCACAAAGAGGTTGTACCACCACCAACCACGAACCACCAACCACGAACCACCAACCACGAACCACGAACCGACTACATGGGTTCAATGCGGATCAGAGCCGCGTCGTTTTCTTCCGTCAACACGTAGAGATAGCCGTCCGGTCCCTGACGGACATCGCGAATGCGCTGACCAAGCTCGCGCAGTAGAGGCTCGCGTCGCACTTCTTCCCACTTGTCGTTGAACTCGATGCGCTGCAGCTGACCGGTTCGCGGCACTTCACCCTGCCGGAGACCGCCCACGAACAAGTTGTTCTTCCAACCGGGAAATTTCTCGCCCGTGTAGAAGGTCATGCCCGAGAGCGCGATGGAGGGAATCCACACCACAACCGGCTGCTCCATGCCCTCTTGCCACGGCTTCTCCGAGACGCGGGGCCCGGGATAGCTACGTCCATAACTGATGACGGGCCAGCCGTAGTTCTTCCCCGCCTGAATGACGTTCACCTCGTCACCACCATTGGGTCCCTGCTCGCTCGCCCAGAGCTGCCCCGTGGATGGATTCACGGCGAGGCCCAGCTGATTGCGATGGCCCATCGTGTAGATCTCGGGCTTGAAACCGGCGCGACCCACGAACGGATTGTCTGGAGGCACCGTGCCATCGTCACGCAGTCGCAGCAACTTGCCACCGTAGTTGTTCGGATCCTGCGACGGCGCGTTCGCGCCTTCCGTCGATCGGCCGAGGCTCATATAAATCATGCCGTCCGACCCGAACACGATCCGCGACGCTTCCGTCGTCGCGTCTGCTGAGAACAACTCCTTCACATTGGTGAGTGCCGTGCCGTCCCAGGTGCCACGCGCGAGCGTCGCGAGACGCGCGGGCGGCGCATTCGGTCCGGGAGGTACGTTCGCGGCAGCGGGGTTGGGCTTGTGGTACGAGAGATAGACGAACTTGTTTTCGGCAAAGCGCGGATGCAGCGCAATGTCCATCAAGCCCGAGAGACCCTGCGAGGAGATCGGCGGCAGACCCGCAACCAGCTTCGGATCGAGCACGCCGTTGCGCACGATTCGCAGGCAACCCGGGCGCTCGGTGATCAGGATGGCGCCATCGGGCAGAAACGCCATGCCCCACGGATGGAAGAGTCCCTTCGTGACGACGAGACGCAGATTGCGATGGGCTGGGGACGCCGATTGGATGGTGATCGGGCCGTCGGGCAAGGCCGGAGCCGCCCATTGAATCGGCGGCGGAGTGCCACCGCCTCCACCGGCTCTCGCGCCCGCGGCGCGACCAGCTTGCGCCTGGGCGCCCTGTCCACCTGGCGCTTGCGCGCCTGCTCCACCTGGTGCCTGCGCAGCGCGCCCACCGCCGGCGCCTCGCGGTGGAGTTGTCGCCGCCTGACACGCTGATGCGGCTGCCGTTTGCGGTTGCTGCGCGATTGGCGCATGCTCCGTCATCAACAACGCCGCACTCAACACAACGGCGACGCACGAACCGCGGAACCAGTAGGTCATCTGAGCCTCCCTCGCGCGGCTCAGTATAGCTCTCAGCTCTTTGACGGCGGTGCCGTGCTGGCCGGTACGTTCGGGATCTTCTCGTCCGGATACCAGTAGATCTTGTGACAGCTCTCGCAGGCGTTGTCGATCTCTTCGCCGACGTTGAGTACGGCGTCCTTGTCGTGAGCCTTTGCCGCCGCGATCGCCTTGATCGCCGTCTGCTGCAGCGCGTCAGCTTTCTTGTCCCAGGCCGCGCGATCTTTGTTGATCTTCTCTTCGATCTGCACCGGCGTGAGTTCGGGCGCGTCGGGCTGGCTCTTGGAGTTCCCCTCTTCGGGCTTCGCCACCTGACGTCCCGGCATCTTCAGCAGGTTTCCTACTTCAGCGAGCGTGAGCGCCTGGCCTTCGAGCTTGGCCCATTCCTCGTCCGTCTTCGGTGCCTTCTCGATATCGCCCTTCGGACCGGACTCCGTACTCACTGCATCCCAGATCGCGGCCGAACTGGGATCGACGATGCCCTTCATGATCTGCTTGACGGTGCCGACGGGCGCGATCGGACTCGATGGCGTTGCCGTGGTGGCCGCGGCCGCTTGCGGCGCCGACTGCGTGCACGCGCTCTGCGTGACACCGACCGATCCAAGAACGAGGGTGCCCATCAACACGAGAACGAAGTGAACTTGTCGCATGGCTCTCATCGTACGCAGGTCGGCCGACGCAACCATCTGAAGACTTGATTAATTCTTGGTCAGAAAAACCACAGGCCCTGGGCTAACGTATGAGTGATGCCAACTGCAGCGACTGCACGGATCGTCCGCCGCCCATCGTCCACGCGGCCGCGCCTCATCACCGCCGATATCTGCGTCGTCGGCGCCGGAATCGCCGGGGTCTCTGCAGCACTCGAAGCCGCGCGCCTCGGGCGACGAGTGGTAATCGTGGATGCGGCCTCGTCACTGGGTGGCCAGGCGATCGGGTCGATTGTCGGCACCATCATCGGTCTCTATACACATGGTCCGTCGCCATATCAGATCACGCACGGCATCGCTGACGATCTGATCGCCGACCTCACCGTGGAAGGCTCATTGCACCGGCGTGCGTCGATGACGGGCACGATCACATTTCAGTACGACGAGGTGCGACTGGCGCGATGGATCGAGAAGCAGGTCGAAGCGGCGGACATCCAGGTCCTCGTCGGCGCGGTGATGACCGGCGTCACATTCGAGAACCGCCGTCTCCGCGCGATGGATGTGGTCACGCGCTTCGGCCCAGCACGCATCGAGGCGAATGGCTTCGTGGACGCTTCAGGCGATGCGAGCTTGACGTATGAGGCCGGTCTCGACGTCAGAGAGCCGGACGCTGCCGTCTACGGGTCGTTGAATTTTCTGATCGAGGGCTACGACGTCGAGGCTGCGAAGAAGATGGTCATCGCCGACGTGCACAAGCGGCTGGTCGATCGCGGCGGTCAGTACGGTCTCGTCCGCCACGACGGCTTTCTGATGCACTTCCCCGGCAGGAACTTCATGCTGGCGAACGTCACGCATTTCGAGACGCCGCTGGATCCCCTCGGCTCCGCGCGTATGGTTTTCGAAGGACGACGGCAGGCCGACAACGTGATTCGATTCCTGCGCTCAGAGTTCCCCGAGATCTTCCGCGACGCGCAGGTACGCGCCTACGGCAATCCCGGTCTGCGCCAGACGCGTTGGATCGTCGGCCGCTCGCAACTCACACTCGACGATATTCGATCAGGTGCGCGGCCTGCCGATGCGGCGGCGCGATGTGCGTGGTGGGTCGAGTTGCACAACGCGCCGGACCTGGTGCACTGGGAGAAGTTTCCCGACGACCACGTCTACTACATTCCGCTGTCGTGCATGGTGCCCAGAGACGCCGACAACATCGTCGCCGCGGGCCGATGCGTGGATGCCGACGTCAGCGCGCTGTCCGCGATTCGCGTGATGGGCCCGTGCATCGCGATGGGGGCCGCCGCTGCGCATGCGCTCGACCTCGGTGGAACTGGCGCTGTCCACGGGATCGATTACGCCACATTCCGGCGGCGGCTCGCCGACAACCTCGACCGGCGTTAGAGCGCACCGACGCGCGACCTACGGTGTCTGTGAGCTCTTCTCGAGGACCGGAATGAGTGTGCCATGACCGTACTTGCGCGCTAATTCGAGCGGCGTGAGGCCGTCCTTGTTTCGCGCGTCGCTCTTCGCGCCGGATTTCAGCAACAGCTCGATCATCGCCGTATCGCCGAAGTCCACGTTCGCTGCCCAGAGCAGCGGCGTCATGCCCAGCTTGTCCACGACGTTGACGTTCGCGCCGCGCGCGATTAAGGTGCGCGCCATCTCGACTTCGTTATTGAGGACCGTTCGGCCAAGCATCGTGATGCCGTTGCCGTCGGCGAAGTCCACGGGCGCTCCGAGATCGAGTAGCGTGTTGGCGACATCGACATCTCCGAACTTGAACGCGCCAAGCATCGGCGTGGTTCGCGACGTGCCTATGGCGATGAACGCATCGTCTACCTTCCCACCGGCAGCCAGCAGCCGCTTCAGGCTCTTCGCATTCCCGGCGTAGGACGCCAGCACGAACGGGTTCGCGCTGAACACCGGCGCTCCATCGGCCGGTGGTGCCACCTGTGCCCCGCGATCCAGGAGCAGATTGATCGCGGCATCGCCTTCCTGATACTGCGCCGCCACCATCAATGCCGAGAATCGTGACCGTGCGCGCGCGTTTACATCGGCACCCCGTTCGATCAGCAGGCGCATCTTCTCGACGTCTGGTGCCGCCATCATCAGCGCCGTAGTCCCGCCAGACTTCGTCGCCACATTGGGGCTGAGACCGCTGTCGAGCAGCTTCCTCACGTCGGCCACTGAACCAAAGAGCATCGGCTCGACCCACGGTTCGACGCCGGACGGTTCGGTCTCCGGAAGCGGAGGAGGCGCAACACGTGTCGCAGGCTCGAGCGCATACGAGAGGGCCATCACCGCCCAACTCGCGCCCTGCATCGAGAGAAACTGATCGTGGCCATGCGGATAACCCGCGTCGAAGTACGGCGGGCTGAGCGGAGCCGGTGGATGTAGCCGCGACGTCGCATGCCACGTGCCGTCGGCGGCTTGATTCTTCAGCAACCAGGCGATGCCACGCTGCCACGATGCATCGATGATCGCGACGCTGCCTCCATCATGCAGCGCGACGAGTGCCTGGCCGGTCGAGTACACGTCGCTCTCGCGTCCGGGAATCGAACTCCAGCCACCGTCAGGGCGCTGCGTGGCTTGCAGTGCAGCCGCCAGCTTCCGCAACGCTGCGCGATCGGCACCAGCCGCCTTCGCGCCCGGCGCTTCGGCGCCCAGGGCCCACCGCAGTCCGAGCAGCTGATAACTCCGCTCCTCGGTGTCGCGCGCGCTGCGCGATTCAAGGAACTTCCGCGCGCGGGCAACGGCCGCATCGGCCTGCGCCTTCTGGCTCGGATGCTGATAGAGCTGCACCGCCCGCAGCCCGAGCGTTGCCATCGTCACAGGGCTATAGGAAGACGGCGGTCGCTGATGGAAACCGTCCCAGTCTCCTTCCGCGTTCTGACGTGAGATCAACAGCCGCGCGTAGATTGCCGCACCCAGATTCGGCTTCACGCCGGCGGCGTTGGCCGCCACCATCCGGTAGGCATCGTCCATTGCCGGCTCAATCACGTACGTGTATTGCACCGCGCGATCGATGTCGGCAAACGTGAACGCCTTGATCGCGTCGGCCTTCGCGATCGATTCATCGAACGGGATCCGATGGTCTCGAGCGGTGCGATAGGCGATCGCCGGCTGATATTGATGGTGGCAGGACGCGCAGACCTGCTTGTTCGTCGTGTACCAAGACGCCTGCGCTTTCTGAATCGCTGCCAGAGCTCGCCCGGCGGCCGCACGCACATCATCGGGATGCGCTTCCTGCGCTCGGAGTGCCGGTCCTCGTGAACCGGCCGGCAGCAGCACGACGAGCAGCCAAAGGATGATGAGACCAGTCCAGAGACGCATGGATTACGGTACTCGTTTGACGACCTCGACGATGCCCTGGTCGGCATCCACGGTGACCCAGTCGCCGGTCTCGATCACGTCGAGGGGATCTTGATCGAGATCGGTGATGCTCGGCACGCGCATGACAATGGCCCCGAGCGCAACCTTGGTGGTCATTTCATTGAAGATGAGGGCTTTGGGCGCGGTGCCGGCGAGTCTCGTCGTGTGATACATCGCCGACCAGCCCGAGGATCCCTTCGCACCTCTAAAAACGAGCACCTTGTCTTTGAAACTTACGCCGCGGAGCTCATGCTGCGTTTCAGTGATGACGCCCTGCACCGGATTGACGCCGCCCCAGCCCGGAATCGTCTGACGCGTGACGAGCGCCTCGCCCTCAGCTCGACCACCGCACACCTTGCGTCCCCGAAGCACGATCTTTGTCGAGACGGTCACGGCCGTTCTCCCGTCCAGCGCCCGGTCAGCGCTGCATTGACGCAGTCAGTCGTCGATCCAAACCACGCCTGGATACCGAGGATCGCTGGCAGGTAATGTACCTGCTTGGCGGAATCGAGCGCGGCGACCTTCGTTCCAGGGGGTAATGCTTGAGCGAAGGCTGAGCAGGTGTCGGTGAGCAGAACAGCACCCGCGTTGGCGAGCGTCGCGAGCAGCCCTTCGTGCTGCGCCTGACTCTTGACCGCGCGCGACGTGAAGATCCAGAGCGCGCAATTGCCACTGACCTTCTTCCCATCGAGCAGCCTCGCGGCCTCTCGGAGCTGCTCGATCGCCGCGTGTGGGCATCCGAGCATCACGAAGTCCACGTCGGGGTCGCGGCCATTCGCATTGAGGCGGTCGTAGATCCGGCGCTGCTCCTCCTTGCCGTATCGGAACGTTTCGAGCGGTCGCTTCGGACCGAATGCAATCTCGAGGGTCTCGGCTTCCGGAGTCACGCCAACGATGTGATACATCTCGACGCCGCCAGAGCTCGATGCCGCGGCCCCGAAGTGCTTGAGTCGAACGATCTCAGGCTGACTGTATTTCCCGACGACGACGGGGATGCGTTCCTGCACAACGTCGCCGACGTAGTAGCCGAGCATGCCCCAATCCATCACCGAATCGACCGCGACATCCACGTCAATGCGATGCGTGCCGTAGCGATGCTCGGTCTGATGCAGTCCCCAATCGGGAATCTTGCCGGTGAGCATCGCGGCGCTGGTGCTCTCGCGTCCTTCCGTGTTGGTGCGAGCGCCGAGCACGGAGTTGGCGTAGATCACCGCTGATGATTCCATCCACGCCAGGTGTTCGCCGCGCGACGGGACGTTGCCGGCGAGATACGGCGTGCAGGTCTTGAGGATGCCGACGTCATGCGCGGCGGCGAAGGCTTCGCGCTCCTGATGGTTCCGGAACACCTCGACCTTCACGCCGATCGTCTCCCATGCGCTTGGGTCGGCGCCGCCCTGCAGGTGATACGTCGGCACGACTGCGCTCGGCACTTCGATGAGCTCGTCGGAGTCCAGATCGAAGTGCGAGAAGATCGCGTCGAGACCGTTGGCACTCTTGTCCTTGTAGTAGTTCTGCAGGAACGGATTGGCAGAGCCCGGCACTCCAGCGACGTTGCGGGTATCCACGAACCGCTCGGCGCCCAACGCTTCGGCGTAGCGCACGAGTAGCTCCATGGCCTTTTGCGTGGCCTTGCCTTTCCGACCGTCGAGCATCTTTTGTTCGTCTGTGGTGAGTCTCATATCAGTGCGGCCGGTCCGAAAGGACCGGCTCTACGCGACGTTTCGTGGGATATTACGACCGAAATGGCCAAAGCGTTGAGGAGCAATTTCGAGCCCGGATCACCGCGCGAAGCCGTGCGGCGCGCTCAGTGGAAAGCCCTCGGCCTCAGCGATGCCGACATGCTCAAGCCCAAGATCGCCGTCGTGAACAGCTCGTCGGAGCTGGCGATTTGCTTCAGCCATCTCGACGGGATTGCCAAGGTCGTCAAGGAGGCGGTTCGTGAGGCCGGCGGTCTGCCCTTCGAAATCCGCACGGCGGCACCGAGTGACTTCATCATCAGCGCCGGAGCCGGCGGCGGCTACATGTTGGCCAGCCGCGATCTCATCGTCAACGACATGGAGATCGCCATCGAAGGCGCACAGCTCGACGGCATGATCTGTCTGTCGTCCTGCGACAAGACGCCTCCCGCTCACCTGATGGCGGCGGGGCGTTTCAACATCCCGAGCATCCTCGTCATCTGCGGCTATCAACCGAGCGGACACTACGAGGGTAAGCACGTCGACATCGAGGAGGTGTTCATCGGTTCCGTGCAGGCGATGTTCGGCAAGTTGTCGAAAGACACGCTCGCCGGCATGTGCGATCACGCGATCACGGGTCCGGGCGTGTGCGCCGGTATGGGCACTGCAAACTCGATGCACATCGTCTGCGAAGCGCTCGGCATGACGTTGCCGGGTGCCGCGCCGGTGCTCGCGAACAGTCCGCGCATGTTCGATATCGCTCGTCAGTCGGGCCGACGCATCGTCGAGATGGTGTGGGAGGATTTGACGCCGCGTCGAATCATGACGCCGGGCGCATTCCGCAACGCCGCTGCCTCGGTGCTTGCGGTGAGCGGATCGATCAACTGCATCAAGCATCTGCAGGCGACCGCCGTTGAGTCCGGCGTGGACGTCGATGTGTTCGCACTCTTCAACGAGCTTGGTGCACACGTCCCCGTGTTGAGCGCCGTCGCGCCGAATGGTCCGGATACGATCGATGCGTTCGAAGCCGCCGGCGCCGCGCAGGCGCTGCTGAAGCAGCTCGAGCCGCTGCTCGATCGCGAGGCGCTGACGGTGACCGGTCGCACTCTTGGCGAGAACCTCGCGCACGTCAACGTCGCCAATTCCGATGTGATTCGTCCACTGAACCGTCCATTCTCGGACGCGGCATCAATCGTGGTCCTGCGAGGCTCGCTCGCGCCTGAAAGCGCGATCGTCAAGCCCGGCCTGCGTCCGCCCGATCAGCCGCTACGATTCGTGGGAACCGCAGTGGTCTATGACGATGTGCCGGGAGCGATTGCGGGTGTGCAGAATGGCGAGCTGAAACCAGGCGGTGTGCTCGTGCTGCGTGGGTGCGGACCGAAAGGTGGTCCGGCGATGGCGGGCTCGGCGTCACGCGTCGTGTTTGCGATCTACGCGGCGGGACTCGAGAACGACTGCGCGTTCGTCTCGGATGGCCAGCTGTCAGGGCTATGCAACAAGGGACTCACGATCGCAGAGGTGTCCCCGGAATCTGCAGTCGGTGGTCCGCTGTCGCTCGTCGAGAACGGCGACCGCATCGTCATCGACGTGGACGCGCGCGCGCTCGACATCGATGTATCGGAGAGCGAACTCGCGACTCGACGTTCGCGCCGAGGGGAAGCGATGCCTACGACGTCCACTGGGTATCTGTCGATTTACCAGCGCGTCGTTCAGCCGATGTCCACTGGCGCTGTCCTCCTCACGCCTGACGCAACGCCTAGACCGCAGTGACGCTTCGAGTTGGCGTGATTCAGATCAGATGAAGAAGGCCCTCGCCTTTTTCCTCACGCTCACTGTGGCGTGGGCCTTTCTTGTTGGACTTGTGATTCTCAGCATGGGAGTGCCGGAGACTCGGACACAGTGGATCATGGCTGTCATCGTGGGGCCGCCGCTCTACGTCGCCGCGGAGGCTTTCTTCGAGTGGCACTTTTCGAAACAGCACGGAGAAAGGATCTCTGCGAAACCCTTCTCCTTGTTGCGCATTCTCGTCGCCCTTGCCGTGATGCTAGTAGTCTTCGGCGCGGTCGCGTTCGTAACCACCATCTCCTTTGGTCCTTGAGTTCACGCCGAACCGGCGCCACACTCATCGGCGTCAGCCGCGAAGGAGACATGCGACACCCTTTCCTCATCGGCGTCTTCATAACCTGTTTGTCCGCGCTGTTAAACACGGAGAGTAGCGGACAGCAGCGCGACTCCCGTGCCCAGTCGGCGAGACCTCCTGTCCCTTACGAAGTCAACGGCGGCTGTCCCTTCGAAACCTGCGTTTATGAAGAGTGGACCGCGAAGGCACCGGTTGACGTCCGATCCGGGCGACAACCGAACGAATCGATTGTGTTCAATCTCAGATCCGGGGACCGGATCCAAGCCGTGACCGGCGTCCTCGTGACCATCAAGCCAGGTCGCGTCCTGTTCAAGGCTCCGGTGGATCTCGAGTCCGGCACAGGCCCTGTCCACGTGCAACCCGGCGAGACGCTCTACATCCTCGCCTATCACGGTGAGGGGGAAGCGACGGCTTGGTTCAAGGGGCGAAAGTACGATCGGCTCGATGGCGCGGAGTTCTTCGATGCGCGTTGCGAGAAAGCGTCGTCCGCGTGCAACGGGTCGATTCTCGAATGGCCACAGCGAGTATGGTGGGTTCAGTTGCGTAACGCGCGCGGAGTGATCGGCTGGACTCGAGAGACCGAGAAGTTCGACAGAAAAGCTGCGAACGACTAGTCGCGCTGCTCTGGTTCACGTCAGGCGAGGGAATCGTCACCGGAGGCGAGATGTACGGCTTGATTGGCAAGATGACTGCGGTGGCCGGGCAACGCGACGCACTTGCGGCGATCCTGTTGGATGGCACGAATGCAATGCCAGGTTGCCTGAGTTACGTCATCGCTCGTGATCCAGCGGACGACAATGCCCTCTGGATCACCGAGGTGTGGGACAGCCAGGCCAGTCACAAGGCCTCGTTGGCGCTGCCGGCGGTGCAGGCCGCGATTGCCAAGGGACGTCCGCTGATCGCCGGCTTCAGCAACCGCGTCGAGACAGTACCGATCGGCGGGCACGGTATCTAACCCGCCGAGTCCTGACTACAGCGGCCACTTCGCGTTCGGATCGTAGTTGATGATCGTCTGCGGTGGCGTCGTCGGGATCATCGGCCGCAGATAGGGCTTCGCCGAGGCCTTGTGGCACGAGTAGCACGCTTCGAGCATCGTGCGATACGCAGCCTCGAACGCCTTCGTGTCCTTCTTCGCCACGGCGTCCTTGAGTGGCGGCAGCACCGTCGCGTCGATCCCGTCGAAGATGCCCTTGATGTCTACGATCTCGCCGTCGGGCTTCTTGCGCGTCGGATTGATCCTGATCGTCCAGCGAATGCGATTGCGCGTCTCGTCGACTTCGAAGGCGGCGAGATCCCAGTTCTTGTGCTGCGCGGCGAACCAGAGATTGCTCATGTGATAGCCGACGTCGATCATGGAGTGCGACTGCGACGGCGTGATGTCCTTGAGGTGCGCCACATCGGCCTCGAGTGTCGAGGCCTTGGCGTCGCCAGTCGCCGGCGCCGCCTGAACGGGCGCGGGCTTCTGCTGACAGCCTGCGGCGAGCGTCGCGGTCATACACACGGCCGGAATGATCCGTAGAAAGGCACGCGTGCAAGGTGTCGTATTCATCGCGCGGACTGTAGTCCGAACGCTCATGAATTCGGAAACGTGACAGCGAGTCTGAGATTCAGTCTTATATAGAGCTGAATATGATCACGTCGTTAATCACCCGGCGGACCGCCCTTGCAGTGCTCGCGTCCACAGCGGCTTCACGGTTGCTGTCCGGATGTGCGCGTGAGTCCACGCCCGCTACCCGGGCCACCACTGAGGCCGATGCGCTCGCCATGCTGGACCAGATTGCTGACAACCTCCTTCGTCTCGGCCCGGAGGGTGCAACGTCGCTCGGCATCGACATCGGCGCAAGAGCGGCGCTCCGATCGCAGCTCACCGATCGCTCCGCTCAGGGACAGCAACAGATCGCAAAGCAGATTCGCACTGATCTCGATCGCATCAAAGCTCTGGATACATCCGGTCTTTCGCACGCCACGCGCACCAGCGTCGAGGTCGTTCGAAGCGCGTATGCGACGGCACTCGAAGGGTTCGCGCTCCCCTACGGCGACGTCGCCGTCGGCGGCTGGCGCAACACCCCGTACGTCGTCATTCAGAACGTCGGCGCATATCTCGATGTCCCGCGTTTTCTCGACGCGGAGCATCGCATCGAGAACGCCGCCGACGCCGAGGCCTACCTCTCGCGACTCCAGTCATACGCCAGGCAACTGGACGGCGAACTCGGTCGGATCGAGGCCGCACGCACGGCCGGCCTGATTCCACCGGCGTTCCTGATCGACAAAGCCATCGCACAGATGAAACTCTCGGCGCAAGGCGCGCGTGCAGGTGGGACGCTCGTCGAATCGATCGAGCGACGCACAAAGAACATTCCCGGCACCTGGGCCGAGCGGGCACGCACGATCGCCGCGAAGGAGGTCGCGCCGGCGCTCGATCGGCAGCTCGCTGAACTCACAACACAGCGTGCCACCGCCACCAACGACGCCGGCATGTGGTCGCGGCCGCACGGCGATGAGTACTACCGGTGGGCGCTCAAAGCCTCGACGACGACGTCGATGACGCCGGACGAGATCCACGAATTGGGCAAGAGCGAACTGCTGCGCCTGCACGCCGAGATGGACGGCATCCTCAAGACCGTCGGCTATGCAAACGGTTCGGTCGGTGGACGTATGCAAGCGCTTGCGAAGGATCCTCGCTATCAGTTCTCCGCGGGCGACAAGGGCCGCGCCGAGATCATGGCGTTCATCCAGAATCGTCTCGACTGGGTCAAGGCGCAGATGCCACGCGCGTTCAACACCATGGTCAATCCGAACATGGAGGTGAAGCGTCTGCCTCCCGAAGAAGAACCCGGCGCGCCTGGCGCGTACGGCGGTCCCGGATCGATCGATGGTTCAATCCCCGGCCGGTATTGGATCAATCTCAGGACGCCGGACCTGCATAGCAAGTACAGCCTCGCCGACCTGACGTTCCATGAATCGATCCCCGGCCACATCTGGCAGGGTGAGTACACGCGACGCATGCCGCTCATCCGGCAGATGCTCGCCTTCAACGTCTATTCAGAAGGCTGGGGACTCTACGCAGAGCAACTGGCCGACGAGCTCGGAGCATATAAGGACGATCCGGTCGGACGACTCGGATACTTGCAGTCGATCGCCTTCCGCGCGTGCCGCCTGATCGTGGACACCGGCATCCACGCCAAGCGCTGGACGCGTGAGCAGGGCGTGCAGTACTTCGTGGACGTCAACGGATCGAACCCGTTGGAGGTCGCGAGCGAAGTCGATCGCTATTGTTCGTGGCCGGGGCAGGCGTGCGGCTACAAGGTTGGTCTTAGCGAGATCAACCGCTTGCGTGAGCGGGCAATGAAGGCGCTCGGCGCAAAGTTCGACCTCAGAGCCTTCAACGACACAGTCGTCCTCGGCGGGAACGTGCCGCTCGATGTGTTAGCGAAGAACGTCGACGAATTTATCCGAGCTATGTAGACGGCCGATGGGCGCGGAGGAATGAGCGTATCTGCCGCACCGCAAGCGGAATGCGCTCTTTCGGCTCCTTCCACGGGAACATGCTCACTTCCGCCTTCGGCGCGAGCATCGCGGCTTCCATCGCCACGGCGTACGGGTGCGCCGGGATGTCGTCCGGCAGGATCAACACCGGTGTCTGACAGGTGCGCACGAAGTCGCGCGTCACCGTGAAAACGAAGTCCGGGTTAGTGCGGTACATCTTGGTCAGGAACCGGTCGACCATGGCCATCGTGATCTCGGGCCGGCGTTTCACCAGCTCCGGACCCCAGCCTTTGATGTTGTTGTCGTAGAAGAGATCGCGCGCCTCGGGACGTGACCCGCTCGGCTGTGCGAGCACCGCGCCCGCCACGCGATTCGGCGCGCGCTCGATCAGATTCCAGATGAACGGCCCACCGATGCAGAAGCCAAGCACCATGAACTTATCGATCTTCAGGTGATCCATCAGACCGATGTGGTCGTCGGTGTAGGCATCCCACGGGCGGTCGATCTCGAGCGGGCCGGTGGAATGGCCGCTGTTGGCGTTGCGCAAGTCGGCGGCGATGCAGCGAAACTCGTTCTTGAACTCGTCGATCGGATTGAAGGGTGAGCCGCTCTTCAGGCCGTCGATCGTCGAGTTGTTCAATCCCCCGCCCGCGATCAGCAGCAGCGGGAAACCTGAGCCTGTCTGTTCATAGTGGATGCGAACGGGTCCGCGCTCGTAGAACGTCATCGCCCGCTCTGGCGATCCTGTTTGCGCGAGTACTCGCGATGCGGTGGCCATCGCCGCTGCGGCAGCGCCGGCCTCGAGGATCTTGCGTCTGACCGGATCCATGTCGACCTCCTTCGCGAGTTGCTAAGGGAGCCGAGTCTAGCCGACCGCACTCTGCACCGTAAAGACATTCGATGTATCGTGTGCCCGCCGCTGGCCGCGCGGCTGCCACGCCCTTCCAATGCTGAGATACCGACACCGTGTCCTGGGATTCCTGATCCTCCTGTTCGCGATTACCTACAGTTTCTGGTGAAGGGCCGCGGGTTCAACGAGGGAAGCCTCTTACTATCGGCACTGCCCTACACGGTGGCGGCGTGCGCCAATCTGGCCGGTGGCATGACCAGCGACGCATTGGTCCGTCGACTCGGCGTGAAATGGGGTCGTCGGTCGCTTGGCATCATCGGGTTAGGGAGCGCCTGTCTCTTCACTATCGCCGTGATGTTCACGCGCGATCAAGTCATGACGATTGTGCTGCTCACGCTTGTGTATGCGGGAATCACGTTCCAGCAATCAGGCGTCTTTGCCGTCTGTCTGGACATCGGAAGGAATCATGCGGGGTCAGTGATCGGCTTGATGAACATGTCGGCGCAAGTGGGAGGTTTCATCTCATCGCTGGCGTTCGGCTACATCGTCGACGCGTCCGGCAGCTACGACGCGCCTTTCGTTCCTATGGCGATGCTTCTTGGTGTGGGCGCGATACTCTGGCTTCGTATCGACGCCTCAACACCGATCAATGTGCCGGAACCTGAAGCTGGTGTGTCACAGTTGTGAGGTCCACCATGCCTTATGCTCGTCGCGACGTTCTGAAACACGGTGCGGCAGCCATGACGGCGGTGCTGGTCAGAGGCGCGAGCGTCTCGGCGCAGTCGCCCTCGCCCACTGTCCGCACGGCGCAGACGCCCGTGCTCGACATCGCGTATGAAGAGACCGGCGACGCAAGTGGCTTCCCCGTCTTCTTACTGCACGGATTTCCTGACGATGCGCGGGCATATGACGGAGTCATCGCGCCGCTCGTGAAAAAGGGCTTTCGCACCATCGTCCCGTTCTTGCGCGGATACGGACCGACGCGATTCCGCGACGCGAAGGCACCGCGAATGGCGGAACAAGCCGCCATAGGCCAGGACGTGATCGACCTTGCCGATGCGCTGAAAATCCCGCGCTTCGCCGTCGCGGGATATGACTGGGGCGGCCGGGCGGCAGGCATCGCCGCGGCGCTGCATCCGGACCGCGTGCGCGCCACTGTCCTGATCGGCGGCTACACCATACAAGACGTGTTCGGCACGCCGCCTCCGGCAACGCCGGAGCGCGAACGAGCGCTCTGGTACCAGTACTACTTCAACACCGCGCGCGGGCGGGTCGGCCTCGAAAGGAATCGTCGCGCCATCTGCCGGTTCCTGTGGGAAACATGGTCGCCGACGTGGAAATTCACCGCCGAAACCTACGAGAAGACGGCTCCCTCTTTCGACAACCCGGATTTCGTTGACGTGGTGCTGCACTCCTATCGTCACCGCATCGGGAACGCGCCCGGAGAGCCCCGCTTCCTCGAGACGGAACGGCAACTGGCCAAACGCCCTCGCATCGAAGCGCCGACCATCACGCTCTATGGGGGCAGCGATGGACTCGGTGCGCCACCGGCGGAAAACCCGAACGAAGGCGCAACGTTCACGAAACTGGTCGCGCGACGCGTGATCGCGGGTGCGGGTCACTTCCTGCCGCGCGAACGGCCGGATGCGGTGTCGGCTGCCCTACTCGAACTGCTCGCGGCCTGAGCGAGGATCCTTTTTTCACCGTCTAGGTGAACTTCTCGCAGGGTGTTTGATAAGGGAGATCCCTACCCGTCGAATTTCATTCGGGTTTTGCACGATCTTTTTCCTGCACCAGAACTACAGATCTGGCAGCGCCCTTGCTCCGACTCGACCGTCTCCGAGACAGCATCTTTTCAGTCGATGGCTAGACAAGATTTCCATGTCGCACCGGATAACCAGACGACCATCGTCGGATCGGGTGCCATTACAGGCGAGAACCCTAATCAGCCATGAATGACCGACGACGCGGTGAGCGAAATATTCTTTCGCAACCCGGCATGGGCACCGTGCGGGTGACACAGGACGTGGAAGTCACTCGTCTCGACAGCATGGAGGCCTCCGTCATCACTACGCAGACGCTGCCCGTCGGCGAACGCGTCCTGCTGGAGATTCCTGACGAGCGCAGCGCGATCTCAAAGGCCCGGTTGTTTCGGACCGTGAAGACTCGTTTCGTCTTCAAGGACGGCCGGTTGCGACGTGAAGTCCAACTCGCGATCATCGGACATACCGGTATCCCCGAGGCGAGGGCCGCGACCGAACCGTTCCGCGTGTCTACATCGCCGATGATCGCCGCTATTAGCCGCCGCGTGCCGGTCCGCCTGGTGGAAGTCAGCACCTCCGGATGTCTGTGTGATTCGCCGACGCCGCTCGAAGAAGGGAGCGTCGGTTTCGTCGAGGTGAGGACTCCCGGCCAGCAGCGCACCGAGGCGGTGCGGATCCTTCGAACCCAGCGTGCGGGGGGTACGAGCTGGCCATACCGGATGGCGTTCGAGTTCCTGACGCTTGCGCCTTTATCTCCTGAATCATTACGGGGCGTCGCTGCCGTCATCGCCACCGGAGTTCCATCCGTTCAAAGAACATAAATGTCTACACAGAACTTGACGATCGACGAACCGGTATTGCTCGGGAGTGGCCCCGCGATGGAGTGGTTGCGCGCTGCAGCCGCTCGAGTGGCTGGAGGCCACGCCAAAGTCCTCATCACGGGCGAAAGCGGGGTCGGCAAAGATCTCGTCGCGCGCTTCATTCACGCACGCTCGCCTCGTGCGTCGCGGGCGTTCGTCGCCCTGAATTGCGCCGGCATTTCCGAGACGCTGCTCGAATCAGAGCTGTTCGGCCACGTACGCGGCAGCTTCACCGGCGCGCATCGCGACAAGATCGGCCTGTTTCAGCTGGCCGACAAGGGCACGGTGTTTCTTGACGAAGTCGGCGAGATGAGTCTGCGGATGCAGGCACTGCTCCTGCGCTTTCTCGAGAATGGCGAGGTCAAGCCGGTCGGGTCCGACCGCGTCTCAGCCAAAGTCGATGTCCGGGTGATTGCGGCGACCAACCGCAACCTGGCTGATCTGGTGGCGAGAGGTCTGTTCCGCGAAGACCTGATGTATCGCATCATGGTCGTGCATCTCGAGGTGTCGCCGCTCAGGAATCGACGCGAAGACATTCCTGTGCTCGTCTCGCACATCATCGAGCGCGGCTCACTGGCGCTCGAGCTCTCGGCCGACGCGTTGAGCGCACTCGAGGCCTACCACTGGCCCGGCAATGTTCGCGAATTGCAGAATCTCATCGAGCAGTTGGCCTGGCTGCACGGCGGTGGGCATATCGACGTGAAAGATCTGCCGGGCCATCTCGTCGCATCAGCGAGCGGCGGCCTCGTGCCGTCACGCGAACGACGCAAGCGTGTGGCCGATCATCTCTACGAAGGACTCGCCACGGGGACGTGCTCGTTCTGGGAGCACATCTACCCGATGTTCATCAATCGCGACATCACGCGAGCCGACATCATGGCGATCGTCCGGCAGGCGCTGCTCGAGACCAGCGGGAACTACCGGGCCGTCCTGCAGGTGCTCGGCATGCCGCCCAACGACTACAAGCGGTTTCTCAACTTCCTGTCCACGCACAGCTGCAACGTGGACTTCCGCGAGTTCCGCTCGGGACGCGCGTCACGCGAGCGTCCGATGGATCCGCCGTTCACGATAGCAACGTTCGTCGAGGCCGGCGCGCGCGCGAGAACGACGGCGCGCGCAAATTGAGTACCTTCCTGCGGCCGCTCCGCCAAGCCGCGGGCGACACATGCTCGCTCGTGAACGTCCGCACGGGTTCAGTGATCGCCGAGGTCGTCGAATCAGCGCTGGACTCGAAGAGTCGTCGCAAGGGATTACTTGGTCGTGACTCTCTTGCCGACAGCCATGCGCTTGTGCTTGCGCCATGCGGATCCGTTCACACCATCGGGATGCGCTTCCCGATCGACGTGCTGTTCATGAACGCCGACGGCAGCGTGATCAAGATCGTCGAGCGAATGGGCGCGTGGCGCATGGCGGGATCACTGCAGGCCTGCATCACCGTGGAACTGCCGACGGGTTCGGTGCAACGCCATCACGTACTCACCGGTGATCGATTATCGATACAGTCTGGTTCTTCCGCGCAGACTTGATAACTGTCTGGACCCCACTAGACAAAAGAGTGGTCATCCTGTCGAGCCACTAAGGACAATCCCCGATATCACTCGGCGAACCGGGGCTCTGAGTTCAATTTTGTCGTCGTTCACACACGCGGCAACGAAGTTGCTGTTACATCGTTGCGATGAGCGATCGGCGCCTTCACCCACGTTCTGTCTTCCTCGCACCAGCGAGCGCGCAACTACGGATCACCGTTGACGCCGACATCGAGCAGTGGCTCGACACGCGTGCCGTGGTGATCAGCAGCAGCGCCTGTGCCTGCGGTGACGAACTTCTGGTCCACTCCCTCGATGAGGGCCGGGAGGTGACGTTCTGTACCGCCACCGTGTTGTCGTGTGAGCCGATCGGCGGTCATCCCACGCGCTACCGAATCAATTTGTCTCTCACTCCCGCACGCGCTCCGGCGCATCTCGATGGCGTACCGGTTGCGTGAAAAAACGTGACAGTGACCATCACATCGCTGACGAGAACCAAACCCATTCGCATTTTCGACGTGAGCGCCGGCGGCTGTTTGCTTGAATCGCGCGAGCCGCTCCCGATCGGTACCGTCGGACTTCTCACGATGAATTTCGACGGCCGTTTACGCCAGGAATGGATTCGTGTGTGCCGTGTGCAGGCTGACGAAAGTCGCCGCGGTCCATGCCTGGTGAGTGTGGAATTTCTCCCCCTCGAACCTGCCGGCGCGGAGTCACTCCGCGGCGCGGTACTGCGGCTGCGCGCGATCGGCACGCGCACGCATTTCCCGACGCTGTCTGGACGATCGTCTGGCGATCCCGGGAAGTCCGTGGAGCGCGGTGACGCGGTCAGTGTCGCATCATCGCCGGTAGCACCCGTTGATCACGAAGATCACGAAGATTTGAATTCTTCGTGCATTTCACTGGAGTTGGCAACGCCGTTGCTCAGTAGCCCCGCACGGGCGTGCCCGAAGCCCGAAAAGGAGTAGTCCACATGAAGGCGCTTGTAGTCCGGCTCGTCCGGAATGATGAGGGACAGGACCTCATCGAGTACGTGTTGATCGGAACGTTGGTCTCGATTGCAGTTGTCCTCGGGGCCACCGCGCTCGGAACGAACCTGAACACCTGGTACAACAACATGGCAACGTGGGTGTCCCAGCACTCCACGGTCTAACAGGTTCAGCGGCTGCGAGGTGCTGGTGTGACTGCTGGCACCCGCATTCGCTACCTGCGAGGGTCCTTATGAAGGCGCTTCTTCTACGGCTCGTTCAGAACGATGAGGGACAGGACCTCATCGAGTACGTGTTGATCGGAACGTTGGTCTCGATCGCAGTGGTCCTCGGGGCCACGGCACTCGGAACAAACCTGAACACCTGGTACCAGAACATGGCTGACTGGGTGTCGCAGCACTCGACGGTGTAGGTGGTTCTAGCGGTTGCGGGGTGTCGGTACCGCACCGCCACCCTCAACTCACGAAAAGGTCATGACGCTTCTTCGTCGCCTGTGGATCGATGACCGGGGGCAGGACCTCGTCGAATACGTCCTTCTCGGTGCGACCGTCGCATTGGCCGGGCTCGCCGCCATGCAGGCATTCCCCGCGATGGCCAATGCGCTGTACACCGGTTGGGATAACGCGCAACAAAATCTTTGGTATCCGCAACCGCCGGCGAGTTGATTCTCATCATGATCGTCCCTGCGATTGTCGTCAGTATCTGTCTGGTCGCCTGCGTGTTCGACGTTCGAACGCGGCGCATCCCCAATTGGCTCACGCTCTCGGGCGCGGTGGCCGGCCTCCTGTATCACCTGGTGACGTCCGGCCTCGGCGGACTACAGACAGCCGCGGCTGGCTGGATCCTCGGTCTCCTGCTGCTGCTGCCGTACTTTGCGCTGGGCGGCATGGGTGGCGGTGACGTGAAGTTGATGGCCGCGCTCGGAGCCTGGCTGGGTCCGTGGGAAACCTTCTGGCTGGCCATGTATGCCGGCATTTGTGGCGGTGTGCTCGGCCTGATCGTCGCGTTCACGCATGGATACGTCACACGCGCGGTCGCCAACGTGAAACACATGCTCGGCTACTGGGCCACCGTCGGTTTGCAGCCCGTGCCCGGCATGACGCTCGAGACCTCCTCCTCGCCACGTCTGGCGTTCGCGATTCCTATCCTTGCGGGAACGATGGTGACGCTATGGCTCAAGTAAGAAGCAGCTTCCGATCGGAGCGCGGCGCTGAGTTAATCGAGTTCGCCGTGGTCATGCCGATTTTGATTTTCATCATTGCCGGCATCTTCGAGTTCGGCATGATGTTTCGTGCCCTCGAGGCCATCACCAATGCGGCTCGCGAAGGCGCCCGTGTCGGTGTGCTGCCCGGGTACGACGTGCCCGATGTGCAGACGCGCGTGAACGACTATCTCAATGCCTCAGGCCTCACCGGCGCACACACGACCACCGTGACCAATCAGACCCTCGCCACCGGCGCGGGGACTTTTACCGCCCGGTCGGTGAATGTCTCGTACCCCTATACGTTTGTCGTACTCAGTGGCTTTGCTCCGATGGTTGGCGGCGGCACCTTCGGGTCCATCAACCTGACCGCAGCCTCGATCATGCGAACCGAGACCCAAGCGACGCCCTAACGGAGAAACCATGAAGAAGCAGCACCGCACTCTGATCGTCATGCTCGTGGCCGTCCTGACGGCGGCAATTGGCAGCTACGGGGTCTACCGCGCCGTTCTGCAAATGCCTGTGCGTGAAGTCGAGGTCGCCAGCATGCAGGTCGTCGTCGCCGCGCAGGCGCTCCCGATGGGCACCCGGCTTCACCCCAATCACTTGCGGGTCGTGCCGTGGCCGTCGCGCAATCCCGTGGCCGGCTCATTCAGCGATGTCAAGGAGCTCGTCGATCGCGGGGTGATCACGCCGATTGCCGAAAACGAGCCCATCACGGTGACCAAAGTGGCCTCGCTCGAGGCAGGCGCCGGGTTACCGCCGGTCATTCCCGAGGGCATGCGCGCGATTTCGGTGAGGGTGAACGAAGTCGTGGGCGTGGCCGGGTTCGTCACGCCTGGAACGATTGTCGACGTGCTGGTCACGGCACGCACCGGCAGCAATGGAGGCGACGAAACGATGACCCGAACGGTCGTGAGCAAGGTGACAGTGCTCACCGCCGGCACGAAGTACGACCAGGAGAAATCCAAGGCCGGGGAACCGATTCCAACGTCGGTCGTGACTTTGGCGGTGTTGCCTGAGGACGGGGAACGCATTGCGCTGGCCCAGAACACGGGAACGGTCACACTCGCGCTGCGCAATCCGTTGGACGTGGATCCGACGGACACGCAGGGCGTGAAGATGCAGAACCTGATGCGCGGGAAAAACCCCGAGCCGGTCATCGAGAAGAATCGCGTGATCCGCAAGATTGTGCCTCTGCCGGCCGCGCCACCGCCAATCAAGGAATACACCGTCGAAACGATCCGCGCCGCAAAACGCGGGTCCGAGGTAGTCAAGTGATGAAGTCCGTTCTTCGAGTCCTGGCTGTCGCCGTACTGGCGGTGACAGCGATCGGCGCGCAAGAAGCCGCTCGCTTTCCGCAAGTATCGCTCACCGCCGGCCGATCGACGGTTGTCTCGACCACGTTCGATATCACACGGATCGCGATCACGAATCCGGCGGTGGCTGACGCCGTGGTGGTGCAGCCTCGCGAGATCCTGGTTGACGGCAAATCGCCCGGCACGATCACGCTGATGGTGTGGGGTGCCGGCGAGCGCGTCCAGTACGACATCGTCGTCGAGCAGCCGATCAGCTCACTCGAGCAGCAGCTCCATCAGTTGTTCCCCGGCGAGGAAATCGTGGTGACGGTCAACGCCGACGGCATCGTGCTGTCGGGTCGCGCATCGAGCACACAGACGATGCTGCGGATTGGCGAGGTCGTCCGCGCGTCGCAGCCCAAGGCCAACGTGATCAACATGATGCAGGTTCCCGGCGGCAGCGACGCGCAGCAGGTGATGCTGCAGGTGCGAATCGCCGAAGTGAATCGACGGGCGGTGAGCGAGCTTGGAAGCAACCT
>Ga0310810_10000823_pt1 | contig 31530 bp, 29 predicted proteins | sample NCmetagenome_FD_207641 | JGI IMG/M metagenome (GOLD analysis project Ga0310810, IMG submission 207641) | Soil microbial communities from experimental microcosm in Duke University, North Carolina, United States - NC | ecosystem: Engineered > Artificial ecosystem > Soil microcosm > Unclassified ... | reverse complement strand
GACGCGTTGCCTCGCGGCGAGCCCGGCCGCGCTCGCCAAGAGCATCGAGGTCTACGACGCGCTGCGAGCCCGGCTGCGGGCGCTCTACGCGCTGCGGATCGCCGAGCCCCACAAGCTCTCCACCGTCGAGCTCTACACCGTGCTGCGCGCCTGCACCCTGGTGCCGCCCGAGGAAGGCATCGCGTGGCTCGACGTCCTGCTCGCGGAGCTCCCGCGCCGTGCGGCCCGCGCCCGCGACCGGCTGCGGGTGGTGGTCGAGGGGGCCTTCTGCGAGCAGCCGCCGCTGGGCCTGCTGGAGGTGCTGGAGGAGGCGGGCTGCTACGTCGTCGAGGACGACCTGCTGCTGGGCTGGCGCTGGTTCACCACCGACGTGGCGGGGGAGGGCGATCCGTTCGAGCGACTGGGCGCGGCCTACGTGAACCAGGCCGTCCCCTCGTCGACCCGCCACGAGAGCCGGCAGCACCGCTCCGTCGGCCTCATCGAGAAGGTGCGGCGCGCGAAGGCCGACGCGGTGGTGTTCATGCCCGCGAAGTTCTGCGAGCCCGCGCTGTTCGACTACGTTCTGATGAAGCAGGGGCTGGAGCGGGAGGGCATCCCGCACCTCCTGGTGGAGTTCGAGGAGAAGATGTGGACCTTCGAGCGGACCCGGAACGAGATCGAGACGTTCGTGGAGTCCATGCTGTTCGACTGACCGGAGGCTCCCGCTCCCCCACCGGGGAGTGGGATCGGGACGAGGGGGCGGTCATGACCGCAGTCACCGAACGCCAGTACCAGGGCCAGGTCCACGAGCACTCGCGACGGCTCATGGCCGCCTGGATGGACGAGCTGTCGCGGGCCGAGGCCGAGGGCCGGCCGACCGGCGCCCTGATGATCTCGGGCAACTGCGTGGAGCTCCTCCGCGCCTGCCACATCCTGCCGATGTTCCCGGAGGTGACCGCGCTGCAGAACGCGATCCGCAAGAAGTCCCTCCCCCTGATCCTGAAGGCGGAGCAGGCCGGATACTCCAGCGACAACTGCGCCTACGTGAAGGCGGACATCGGCCTCTTCCTGGAGGGCGGCATGGGGCCGGGCAAGCCCATCCCGTTCCCGACCATCACCGTCTGCAACTACGTGGGCTGCAACGTCTACGTGAAGTGGTTCGAGCATCTGGCCGACGTGAGCGGGAGCAAGCTGTTCATCCTGGATGTCCCGTTCGTCCGCACCGCGGAGCCGAGCGCGGCGGACGTCCGGTACGTGGTGAGCCAGCTTCGCGAGCTCATCACGCTCGGCGAGAGCGTGTCGGGCCAGAAGTTCGACATCGACGAGCTGCGCGAGATCCTGACCCACGCGGCGCGGGCCGAGGACGGGTACGCGCGGGCCAAGATGCTGTGCAAGCGCCACCCGGCGCCCTTCGACGCGTACTTCGACGCCATCAACATGATGGGGCCGATCAACGTCCTGCGGGGCACGCGGGAGGCGGCCGAGTTCTTCGACGTGGCGGTGGCCGAGTTCGAGGGACTCGTCGCCCAGGGCCTGGGGCCGCTGAGCGAGGAGCGCTTCCGCACCGTGGTCGAGGGGCCGCCGCCCTATCCCTTCTACCGGAACTTCCGGAACCTCTTCGCCAGATGGGGCGCGGTGGCGGTGGCTTCCACCTACTCCACGGTCGGAGGCATCTGGGAGTGGGGCTTCCGCCACGACCCGCGCCGGCCGCTCGAGTCCATCGCCGAGCAGATGCTGCGCGAGAACCTCACCAACCGCTCCATCGTCGCGCGCTACGCGCAGATCAAGCGCTACGTCGAGGAGTGGGAGGCCGACGCGCTCGTCATCCACTCCATCAAGTCCTGCCGGCTCTTCTCGGCCGGGCAGGGAGACATGCGCGACTACTTCACCCAGAAGCTCGGGGTGCCGACCCTCATGGTGGAGTCGGACCTCGAGGACCCGCGCTACTACGCGGAGGCCCAGATCAAGAACCGCATCGACGCGTTCTTCGAGTCACTCGAGCACCGGAAGCTCGTTCGGAGCGCCTAAGATGAGCGCCGCCCGCGGCGTCCGGAAGATCCCGGTCTACTGCTACCAGTGCGTGGCGGGGCCGGACCTGCTCAAGGTCCTCGTCGAGGACGGGGTGGCGGTCGGCGTCGAGCCGAACAGCGAGCTGGCCGACGTGCATCCGGCCTGCGGGACGGTGTGCGTCCGCGCCTACGCGCTGGTCCAGAAGCTCTACAATCCGGCCCGCGTCCAGACTCCGATGCGCCGCACCAATCCCCGCAAGGGCCGCAACGAGGACCCCGGCTGGGAGCCGATCACCTGGGACGAGGCGCTCGGCACGCTCGCGACGCGCCTGAACCGCCTGCGGGCCAACGGGCTCGTGGACGAGGCCGGGTATCCGCGCCTGGCCGTGACGCTCGGCTCGGGCGGCATCGCCCCGGCCTACCTCGGAACCTTCGCCGCCCTCCTGGCCGCCTGGGGCCCGGTGGACCAGGGCATCGGCAGCGGTCAGGGCGTCAAGTGCTACCACTCGGAGCACCTGTACGGCGAGTTCTGGCACCGGGCCTTCACGGTGGCGGCGGATCTGCCGCGCAGTGAGTTCGTGCTCTCCTTCGGCTACAACGGCGACGCCTCCGGCGGCGTCACCGGGGTGTTCCGGCACGCGGAGGCGCGCGCCCGCGGCCTCGAGTGGATCCAGCTCGAGCCGCATCTCTCGGTGACCGGCGCCGGGGCCACCGAGTGGGTGCCGGTCCGCCCGAAGACGGACGCGGCGGTGCTCTTCGCGCTGCTGCACGTGATCCTGCTCGAGCACGACTGGCGGGCCGTCTGCGACATGCCCTTTCTCGAGCGCATGACCAGCTCGCCCTACCTCGTCGGTCCCGGCGGCTACTATCTCCGCGACGCCAAGACGAGGAAGCCGCTCGTCTGGGACGCGGGCAAGAATGGCCCGGTGCCCTTCGACGACGCGGACTGCCTGACCCCGGCGATGGAGGGCGAGTACGTCGTCGCCGGGATCGAGATCGGAGCCGACGGCTCGGAGAAGAGCGTGAGCGCGCGGGTGAAGCCCGCGTTCGCCCACCTCCTCGAGCACGTGAGGCCCTACACGCCGGAGTGGGCCGCGTCCGTCTCGGACGTGCCCGCGGAGACCATCCGGCGCCTGGCCCGTGACTACATCCGCCACGCGCGGGTCGGATCCACGATCGCGGTCGAGGGCGTGAAGTATCCCCACCGGCCGGTCGCGGTGCTGCTCGGCAAGACCGTGACCAACGGCTGGGGCGGCTACGAGTGCTGCTGGGCCCGGACGGTGCTGGCCGCGCTCGTGGGCGCCCTCGAGGTCCCGGGCGGCATCCTGGGCACCACCGTGAGGCTCAACCGGCCGGCCCAGAACCGCCAGGATTCGGTGCGGCCGGGCCCCGACGGCTTCATGGAGCAGCCGCTCAACCCCACCGAGAAGGGCACGTGGCAGGCGGCGCCCCACATTCGCAACGCGTATCGCACGCTCGTCCCCCTGGCCGATCACTCGCCCTGGTCCGCGGCGCTGGGACCCGCGCACCTGCCGTGGCTGTTCATGGACCGCCCGCCCGAGGCCTGGCCGGCCCCGACCGTGCCGGAGGTCTGGATCATCTACCGGACGAACCCGGCCATCTCCAACTGGGACGTCGAACGCATCGAGCACCAGCTCGAGCGCTTTCCCTTCGTGGCCGCGTTCGCCTATACCCAGGACGAGACCAACTGGTACGCGGACCTCCTCCTGCCGGAAGCCACCGATCTCGAATCGCTGCAGCTCTACCGGATCGGCGGCACCAAGTACATCGAGCAGTACTGGCAGCACACCGGCTGGGCCCTGCGCCAGCCGGTCGTCAAGCCCCCCGTCGCCGCCCGGGATCTCACCGACATCGCCACCGAGCTGGCCGCCCGCACCGGGCTCCTCCCGGAATACCTGGCCGCGCTCAACCGCGGCAGCGGGACCACGGTCCCGCTCAAGGGCGACGACTACGACTATTCGTTCTCGGATGCGATCCGCCCGACCGCGGACGAGATCTGGGATCGGGTCTGCCGCGCCGCCACCTGGTCGCTGAGCCGCGGTGCGGTCGAGCGCGATCTCGAATGGTTCAAGCAACACGGCGCCTTCTTCGTCCCGTTCCGGACCAGGCAGTACTTCCTGCACGGGGCCATGGTGGCGCAGGGCCTGCGCTACGAGCTTCCCTATCAGGAGCGGATCAAGCGGGTGGGCGAGCAGCTGGCCTCGCGCCTTCACGAGCGCGGCATCACGTGGTGGGATGCGCAGCTCGACGAGTATCAGGCCCTGCCCGGGTGGCGGGACTTTCCCGCGATCTGGCAGGGGGGCGTCACGCTCCCGGGACAGCCGCCGGGCGCGTTTCCCTTCTGGCTCCTCACCAGTCGCAGCATGCAGTACTCGTGGGGCTCGAACGTCTCGCTCCCGGTGCTGGCCGACGTCGCCCGCCACGTCAAGGGGCATTTCGGCGTGATGCTCAATCGGGGGGCCGCGCGCGGGCTCGGGATCGAGGACGGCGACCTCGTCGAGATCGAATCGCGCACCGGACGGACGCGGGGGCGCGCGATCCTGCGCGAAGGCGTGCGTCCCGACGTGGCGGTGGTTCTCCAGCAGTTCGGTCACTGGGCCACCCCGTTCGCGCGGGACCTGGGGATGCCGAACCTCAACCAGGTCGCCAGCATGGATCTCGCGCTCACCGATGCGACCGGCAGCGGCGCCGATCTGGTGCCGGTCGCGATCCGGCCGCTGCCATGACGCGCTGGGGAATGGCCGTCGACGTGCGGCGCTGCGTGGGCTGCCAGACCTGTACGATCGCCTGCAAGCAGGAGCACGGCCTGCCCGCCGAGACCGCGTGGCGGTTCGTCGCCGACTGCGAGGTCGGGGAGTACCCCGACGTGCGGCGCCTCTTCCTGCCGATGCAGTGCATGCACTGCGCCCAGCCTCCGTGCGTGCCGGTCTGCCCGACCGGGGCCTCGCGGCAGCGCGAGGACGGCATCGTGTGGGTGCACGACGACGCCTGCGTGGGCTGCGGCTACTGCGCCATGGCGTGTCCCTACCAGGCGCGCCATCTGGTCCACACCGGCAGCGGGTATTTCGAGACCCCGACGCCGTCGGAGGCGGCCCGCGCCCATCCGGAACGCCACGGGGTGATGACCAAGTGCACCTTCTGCAAGGAGCGGGTGGACGGAGGTGTCGGCCGCGGCCTCCGGCCCGGGGTCGATCCGGACGCCACCCCGATGTGCGCGCTGGCCTGCATCGCGGGCGCGATCGTCTTCGGGGATCTGGACGACCCCGACAGCCGCGTGGCCCGCCTCGCGGCGGATCCCCGCGCCCAGGTCCTCATGCCCGAGTGCGGAACGGAGCCGCGCGTGTACTACCTCGCGGACTGAGCCATGACGACCGCGACGACGGCGCGTTGTCGGGTGATGATTCCGGCCCAGCCGCAGGTCCTCTGGGGCTGGCCGGCGGTGGCGAACTTCGTCCTGGGCGGTCTCGGCGCCGGGTGGTACGTCGTGGCGGTGCTCGCGGCGGGCTTCGAGCGCTCGCCGGGCGTGACGGTGGCCTCGTGGGTGGCGCCGGTCCTCGTGATGGCCGGGTTCGCGGCGGTGGCGGGCGAGGCCGGTCGCCCCCGGCGGGGGCCACGCGTGCTGACGCGGCTCCGGACGTCGTGGATGTCGCGCGAGCTGCTGATCGGAATCGTCTTCGTCTCGCTGGTCGCCGCCGATCTCATCTTCCCGCTCCGCCTGCATCGAGCCCAGGCCGTGGTCGCGGCGAGCCTGCTCGCGCTCGCCCAGGGCTTCATCGTGAGGCGCGCGCGGGGGGTGACCGCGTGGGACGTCCCCATCGTGCCGGTGCTGTTCGTGCTCTCGGCCCTGCTCTCGGGTGGCGGCGCCTACCTGCTGGTGGAGACGGGCACGGGGCGTCCGCTCACCCCCACGACGGTCGGCGTGGGGGTGGCGCTGGTGGCGGCGGCGTTCGTCGCGTGGGGCCGCTACCTCGTGTGGACGTCCGAGGACTCGTTCGTTCGGGCCGTCGCCCCGCTCCGCGCGACCGGCTCGGCGCTCGTCATCGACGGGGCGGGCTACGGGCTGCCCGTGCTGCTCGGTCTGCTGGCGCTGGCCACGCCCGCCACCGCGGGGCCGGTGCTCGCGCTCGCGGGCGCGCTGCTCATCATCGGCCAGGCCTGGGCCAAGGCCCGCCTGATCCGGGTGGCCGGCCAGCTCCGCCCGATCACCCTCACCATCGCCCTCGCGAAGAGGAGGTCGTCATGATCCACGGCGCCGGCGTCGACGTGGGGTCCACCCAGACCAAGGCGGTGATCGTCGACGAGAGCCGGCGCATCGTGGCGCGGGCGCTGATCGCCACCGGCGCCAACGTGTCGCGCGCGGCGGAGAACGCCTTCCTCGAGGCCTGCCGGGCCGCGGGGCTCGCACGGGAGACGGTGGGCTACGTCGTGGGCACCGGCTACGGCCGCTACAAGGTCACCTTCGGCGACGCCCAGATCACGGAGATCACGTGCCACGCGCGGGGCGCCCACTCGCTGTTCCCGGCGACGCGGACCGTCATCGACATGGGCGGCCAGGACACCAAGGCGATCAAGGTGGGCGCCGACGGCTCCGTCATCGACTTCTCGATGAACGACAAGTGCGCGGCCGGTACGGGGCGCTTCCTGTCCGCCGCGGCCGACGTCACCGGCGTCGGGCTCGACGAGATCGGGCCGCTGGCGCTCCGGGCGACGACCCCCGTCCGGCTCACCTCGGTCTGCACGGTGTTCGTGGAGTCCGACATCATGTCGTACCTGGCCCAGCGCAAGACCATCGAGGACATCCTGGGCGGCGTCCACAAGGCGATCGCGACCCGGACCATGTCGCTGGTCCGTCGGGTCGGCGTCGAGGACGAGATCACGTTCACCGGCGGGGTGTCGCGGAACACCGGCATGGTGCGGGCCCTCGAGGAGGTGCTGGGCAAGCCGATCAACGTCAGCGAGGAGGGCCACTACATGGGGGCCCTGGGGGCCGCGCTGTTCGCGCTGGAGCGCGCGCGGGCCGGGGCTCGCGGCGAGACGGTGGCGTCCGGGGCGGCGAGGAGCTAGCCATGGTGATCGCGGGCATCGACATCGGGTCGGGCACGACCAAGTGCGTGCTGGTGGACGAGGCGGGTGCGGTGCGCGGGCGCGGCCAGGTGCGGACCAAGGCCGACTTCGAGAAGGTGACGCGGGAGGCGATCGCGGCGGCCCTCGAGGCCGCGGGCCACCTCGGGGATGCGATCGCCTACACCGCCACCACGGGTCTCGGGCGCTACGCGGTGGCCTTCCGGGATGTCCAGATCACCGATCTCACCTGCGGGGCGCGCGGCGCGGCGACGGTCTGCCCGGAGGCGCGCTTCGTGCTCGACATCGGCGCCCAGTGCTCGCGCGCCATTCGCCTGCGCGAGGGGGGCAAGGTCCGGGAGTTCCACATGAACGAGAAGTGCGCGGCGGGCTCGGGGGGCTTTCTCGAGCGGGCCGCCAAGTATCTCGAGGTCTCGATCGCCGACGTGGGGGCGCTGTCGCTCCACGCCGAGCGCCCGCAGGCCATCTCGAGCGTGTGCGCGGTGCTGGCCGAGACCGAGATCATCAACCACGTCTCCGAGGGGGTCACGGTCGACAACATCCTGCGGGGGATCCACAACTCGCTGGCCGATCGCGCGCTGTCGCTGCTCAAGCGGGTGGGCCTGGACGGTCCCGTCGCCTTCATCGGCGGCGTGGCCCGGCAGGAGGGCATGGTGGTGGCGCTCCGGGACAAGCTCGGGGTGCCCGTGCACGTGCCGGAGGGCCCGCAGTTCGCGGCGGCACTCGGCGCCGCGCTCCTCGGCCGCCAGCGGTTCCTCAAGACGGGCCGGGCCGCCGCGGCCTGAGGGAGACCGCCATGAGCCGGAGCGGCATCAACGTGCGCCCGATCGAGCCGTCGGATCTGGATGCCATCGTGCAGATCGACGAGAAGCTGTCCGGCCAGATCCGGAAGGACTACTGGCAGCGACGGCTCGACATCGCCGTCCTCCGTCCGCCCTGGATGTCGCTGATCGCCGAGACCGACGGCCGACCGGTGGGCTTTCTCTTCGGCTGGGTGGGCGAGTCCGAGTTCGGCATCGCCCGGCCCACCGGATGGGTCGACCTGATCGGGGTGGCCCCGCCCTATCGCGGCCGCGGCGTCGCCCAGGCCCTCCTCCGCCGTTTCGTGGACAGCGGCCGTGAGCTGCGCGCGATCGAGCGGGTGGCGACCCTGATCGACCTCGGGCAGGCCGACGTGCGGGAGTTCTTCACCCGGGTGGGGTTTCACCACGGCCCGATGATCCACATGGAGCAATCGATCGGACCCTGATCGCGCGGAGGAGCGGGGTACGGCAGAAGAAAGGAGGCGTGCGCATGGAACGTGAAGCCACGACGAGCCCGACCCAGACGCTGCGGGAGGAGCATCGGGTGATCCTGCGCGCCCTCGCGCTGATCGAGGTGGCCGCGAGCCGGCTGAGCACCGGGCTCCCGCTGCCGGGCGGCTGGTGGGAGGAGGCGCTCGGCTGGCTGCGGGCCTTCGCCGATCGCAACCACCACGCCAAGGAAGAGGAGTATCTGTTCCCGGCGCTGGGCCGCGCCGGCGTCCCGGCCGCGGGCGGGCCGGTGGGGGTGATGCTCGACGAGCACGCCGAGGGCCGCGCGCTGATCCAGGCGATGGCCGCGAGCGACCCGGATCGGCGCGGGGAGGCCGCGCGGCGCTACGTCCACCTGCTGCGCGACCACATCGACAAGGAGAACGAGGTGCTGCTGCCGCTGAGCGACGGGGTCCTCGATTCGCAGGCCCAGCTGGTCGTCGCCCGGGGATTCGAGCGGGTCGAGGCCGAGCAAGGGCCCGCGGCCTCCATCGAGCGCGCGGAGGCGGTGGTGGATCGTCTCGCCGCCGCGCTCGGCGGCTGACGTGCGGAGGACCGGATCTGCCGCCGGTCGCGGGGCTCACGATGGCACGCGACGCCGCGGAGCCGCCCGCCCGCGGCCCGACGCCGCGCGGTCGGCCTTCTGGACCGATCGGACGGCGGGCTGGTACCGGCGGGCGGCCGAGCGCGGCGACTACGCCGCGCGCGTGCTCGACGCCATCGGCCCGCGGCTCGATGCCTGCGAGACCGCGCTCGATGTGGGGGCCGGCTGCGGAGCGCTGGCCGTGCCGCTCGCCCGCCGGCTGCGCGCGGTGACCGCGCTCGAACCGTCGCCCGCCATGGCCGGCGGGCTCAGGGACTGGGCCGCCGAGGCCGGGCTCGGCAACGTGACGGTGGTGGAAGCGGCGTGGGGCGAGGCGGAGGTGCGACCCCACGACCTCGTGCTCTGCGCGCACGTGGGAGGTCTGCTCCGGCCTGACTCCGCCTTTCTCCACGAGGTCGGCCGGATCGCGCGGCGGCTCGTGGTCCTGGTCCGCGACCTCACGTCGACGAGGGGCGGGGAGGACAAGTTCTTCTTTCGCGAGCTGTACCCGATCCTGCTGGGCCGCCCGTACCCGCGCCGCCGCGGGGCCGACGACCTCGTCACCGCGCTGCGGGCGCGGGGCATCCGCCCCCGCGTGACCGAGATCGTCTACCGCTCGGACCAGCCCTTCGCCGACCTGGAGGAGGCGTGCGACTTCTGGATGACGTATCTCGGGCTCTCGGATCCGGGAGCCCGGGCCTATCTGGCCGCGTTTCTACGGGAGCGACTCGTGCGCCGTGACGGAGAGTGGGTCGCGCCGTTCCGGAAGACGGCGGCGGTGATCACCTGGGGAGAGGAGCCATGACGCTCGCGCTGTCGATCATCCGCGAAGAGCACCGGTCGCTGTCGGCGGTCATCCGGAGCCTGGATCTGCTGGCCCGGGAGGCCCGCGACCGCGGCCACGAGCCCGACTACGAGCTCTTCACCGTCATGCTGGACTACGTCGAGGGCTTCTCGGACCGCTTCCATCACCCGAAGGAGGACGAGCACCTCTTCTCGGCGCTCCGTCGTCGCGCCCCCGAGGCCAACCACGCGCTCGACGTCCTGGAGGGCGATCACGCGCGAGGTGAGGAGCTGATCCGGGACCTGCGCTACCTGCTCTCACGGTGCCGGGTGGGCGGAGCGGCGGCCGTCGACGTCTTTGCCGCCGCGGTCGGCGAGTACGTCGACTTTTACTGGCGGCACATGCGCCTGGAAGAGGATGTCGTCATGCCGCTGGCCGAGCGGAAGCTCACCCCGGCGGACTGGCAGCCGATCGACGCCGCCTTTCAGGCGAACGACGACCCGCTCTTCGGGGCCCGACCGCGGGAGGAGTTCAAGCGGCTGTTCGGTCTCATCCTCAACCGGGCCCCGGCGCCGGTCGGCGTCGGCCCGGAGCGCAAGACGCCGTGAAGCGCCGCGACCTGCTCCTGGCGATGGTGGCCGGAATCGGGGGATCCCTCCGGGCCGCGCGGCCCGCGGCCGGCGGCGGCGGCACGCGCGTGCCGGTGACGAAGGAGATGCTCGGCGCGGGCGCGGTGCGGAGCGGCGTCGCGCTCCCCGCGATCCCGCCCGTGATCGGCTCCCGACGCGCTCCGGCGCCCTCGTGGGGCAAGCCCCTGCCGTATCCGATCGTCATCGCCGACCGGCGCAACAACCGGTTGATCGAGGTCACGCCGGACCGGCGCATCGTGTGGGAGTTCCCGTCGCCCGATCTCGGAATCTACCGCGGAAACGAGGACGTGAACTTCTCGCCCGACGGGCACCTGCTCGCGGTGAGCGAGGAGGACAACTACGACGTCCACATCGTGGACTACGACAAGCGGGCGCTCGCCTGGACGTACGGAGCGCCCGACGTCAGGGGCCGCGGATCGGGCCTGTTCAATTACCCGGACGACGCTCACCTGCTCGAGGACGGCACGTTCATCACCGCCGACATCCGCAATTGCCGCGTGCTCATCATCGACCCGCGCACGAACCGGATCGTGACCGAGTGGGGGACCCCCGGCCAGTGCCGCCACGTACCGCCGCGCCATCTCGCCCACCCGAATGGGGTGACGCCGCTGGACAACGGCGACATCCTGGTGACCGAGATCCAGGGGTCCTGGATCTCGCGCATCACCCGCGCGGGGGAGGTCGTCTGGAGCGTCCCGGCGCCGCGCGTTCGCTACCCCTCGGACGCGTTCCCGACCACGGATGGGCAGGTGATCGTGGCCGACTTCTCCAAGCCGGGCCGGGTCGTCATCTTCGACCCTCTCCGCCGACGGGTCACCTGGGAGTACGAGGCGCAGGCGGGGGAGAAGATGCTCGACCACCCCTCACTCGCGCGGGAGCTGCCGGGGACGGGGGACGTCATCGTGGCGGACGATCTGCGTGAGCGTGTCGTCGTGATCGACCGGCAAACGAAGGAATTCATCTGGCAGTACGGGGTCACCGACACCAAGGGCTACGCGCCCGGCTATCTGAACTACCCGGACGGATTCGACCTCGACGTGTTCCGCGACTGGAGGACCTGACCATGGACCGAGAGACGCGCTCCACCATGAAGCCGCTACCCCATCGCTACGAGGTCAAGCTCACCGGCGGTCCGGTCGGCCACGCCACGATCTCCGCCGCGGACGTGCCCGACCTCCGGTCGGCCCCGCCCCTGGAGTTCGGCGGGCCGGGGGACGCCTGGAGCCCCGAGCATCTGCTGATGGCCGCGGTGCAGACCTGCTTCCTGTTCACCTTCCGCGCGGTCGCCCGGGCCTCCCGGCTCGAGTTCACCTCGCTCACGCTGTCGGGCGAGGGGACGGTGGACCGCGCCGACGGCGTCACCCGGTTCACCGAGATCGTGCTCCGGCCGCGGGTCGCCCTCGCACCGGGGGCGGACCGAGCCCGGGCGCTCCGGGCTCTCGAGAAGAGCGAGAAGGCCTGCCTGGTCTCCGCCTCCCTCTCGACGCCGGTGCGACTGGAACCCGAGATCGTGGGGGCGTGACCGTGAACGGCGGCGAGGTCATCGTCGAGTACCTGGCGCGGGAGAAGGTCCCTTACGTCTTCGGCCTCTGCGGTCATGGCAACGTGGGGCTGCTCGATGCCCTCTACGACCGCACGGACGCCATCCGGACCATCTCGACGCGACACGAGCAGACCGCCGGACACATGGCCGACGCGTACTTCCGCGTGGCCCACCGCCCGGTCGCGACGCTCACCTCGTGCGGGCCGGGGTCGGCGAACCTGCCCATCGCACTCGCGTGCGCCTTCATGGACTCGTCCGCGTTCCTCGCGATCACCGGCAACGTTCCGACCTCGCAGTTCAACCGGGCCGCGTTCCAGGAGACGTACCGGCACTTCCAGGCGGACTTCCCGTCGGTCATCCGTCCGTACGTGAAGCGGAGCTGGCAGCCCACGCGCACCGACATGCTGCCCACCGCGCTCCGGCAGGCGTTCGCCACCATGCTGGGCGGACGGCCCGGCCCCGTGAACCTCGACGTGCCGTTCAACGTCTTCAAGGAGCCCGCGGACGTCGAAGTCCCCGAGCCGGGCGACTGGCGGGCGGGGATCAGCCCCCGCAGCGGCGGCGACCCGGAGGCGATCCGGCGGGCGGTCGACCTCCTGCAGACCGCGCGGCGTCCCCTGATCTACGTGGGGCACGGCGTGACCCTCTCCGAGGGGTCGGACGAGCTGACCACGCTCGCCCATCGCCTGCGGATCCCGGTGATCTTCTCGCCCAACGGCTTCGGCGCGCTGGACATGGCGGATCCGCTGGCGCTGGGCTTCGTCGGACGCAACGGCGTCTTCCACGCCAACGAGGCCGCCCGCACCTGCGACGTGCTCCTCGCGCTGGGCGTCCGGTTCGACGACCGCTCCAGCAGCTCCTGGATCCCGGGCTACTCGTTCAACATCCCGCCGACCCGGCTCATCCACGTCGACATCGACGCCGAGGAGATCGGCCGCAACTACCCGGTGCACCTCGGCATCGTCGGCGACGCGCGGACCGTGCTGCGCCAGCTTCTCGAGGTGGCGAAGACTGCGCCGCCTCGGGCCGCCGCGCGCGACGCCTGGCTGGCCGACATCGCGGGGTGGCGCGCCCAGTGGGAGGCGTTCATCCGACCCCAGCGGGAGAGCGAGGTCGAGCCGATCCATCCGCAGCGCGTCGTCCAGGCGCTCCGCGCGGTGATGCCGGACGACGGCATCATCCTTCCGGACGTCGGCGTCCACCACAACTGGCTCGTCCAGTTCTGGACGGCCCGACGGCCCCGGACGCTGCTCAACAGCTGGGGCTTCGGGGCCATGGGGTTCGGGGTGTGCGGGGTGCTCGGCGCCAAGCTGGCCGCGCCCGACCGGCCGTGCGTGGCCGTCTGCGGCGACGGCGGCTTCATGATGCGCCCGGACGTGCTCTGCACCGCCGTCGAGTACGACATTCCCGCGGTGTGGGTCATCTGGAACAACTTCGCCTACGGCGGTATCCGCGACATCCAGCTCGGGATGCTGGCCAAGCGCGAGATCGCGACCAGCTTCGTCCGAGAGAAGGACGGCCGGCTGGTCAACCCGGACTTCGTGGCGCTGGCCCGCGCGTGCGGAGCCGACGGCATCCGCGTGGAGCGCCCGGGCGATCTGGCGGGCGCGCTCGAGCACGCCCTCCAGGCCGCCGCCCCCTTCGTCCTGGACGTGCACGTGGACCGCGATATCCGGCCGCCGGGGGTGGGCACCTGGGAGCTGCCGCCCCTGCCTTACGGGGAGCCCGCGTTCGGCCAGCGTCGGCTCGCCGCGCCCGACGGCTGATATGGCCAGGTACCCGCTCCTCTTCTCCGCCGGCCGCATCGGTCGCCTGGCGCTCCGGAACCGGATCCTCATGGCGCCCATGGAGAAGAACCTCGCGCTCCCGACCGGCGCGGTGAGCCGCCGGTACATCGACTACTGCGAGGCGCGCGCGGCCGGGGGCGCCGCGCTCATCCTGCTCGAGTCGATGTACGTTCACCCGGCCGGCCGGAACCATCGCTACCAGCTCGGCCTCCACGACGACGAGCTGGTCCCCGGCTATCGGCGGCTCATCGAGGCCTGCCAGCGGCACGGCGCGCTCGTCGGGGCGCAGCTCGAGTTCGCGGGGCGTGAGGCGTCCGCCGCCATCACCGGCACCCAGCCGGTGGCCCCGTCGCCCGTGCCGTGCACCGCCCTGACCGGCGGGGACGTGCCGCGCCCGCTCGAGATCGAGGAGATCCGCGCTCTCGTGCGCGCGTTCGCGGAGGCGGCCCGCCGTGCCATCGCCGCGGGGTTCGACGCGGTGGAGATCCACGGGGCGCACGGCTACCTGGTGGGCCAGTTCCTCTCGCCCTACGCCAACCGGCGCGACGACGAGTACGGCGGCGACTTCGAGCGGCGTCTGCGCTTCCCCCTCGAGGTGATCGCGGCGGTGCGCGAGGTGGTGGGCGAGCGCGTGCCTCTCCTCTACCGGATCAGCGCCGACGAGCACGTGGAGGGCGGCCTCACGCTCCCGGATGCCTGCCGGATCGCCGGCCGGCTGGAGGCGGGCGGCGTCGATCTGATCGACGTCTCGGCCGGCATCTACGAGTCGGCGCCGTGGATCGTGCAGCCGATGGAGATGGCCCCGGGGTGCCTGGCCCCGCTGGCGCGGGAGATCCGCCGCCACGTCGGCATCCCGGTGAGCGTGGCGGGACGGATCAACGACGCGAGCGTGGCCGAGCACGTCCTCGAGGCCGGCGACGCCGACTTCGTGACCCTGGGGCGCGCCCTGCACGCCGATCCCGCGATGCCGCGCAAGAGCCGGGAGGGCCGCGAGGACGAGGTCTGCGTCTGCGTGGGCTGCCTGAAGTGCAGCGACCTGCTGGGCCAGAACGAGCCGGTACTCTGCCTGGCGAACACGCACACCGGGCGGGAGCGGCAGTATGCGATCCGGGGCACGCCGCGGCCGCAGCACGTGCTGGTCGTCGGGGCCGGCCCGGCCGGGCTCGAGGCCGCGCGCGTGCTCGCCCTCCGCGGGCACGCGGTGACGGTGCTCGAGCGGGCGAGCGAGGTCGGCGGGCAGCTCCGGCTGGCCCGCCTCGTGCCGGGCCGGGCGGACCTCGCGGGGCTCGCGACCTATCTGGCCGAGGCCGCGACGCGCGCGGGAGCGCGCATCCACCTCGACGTCGAGGCGACGGCGGACGACGTGCTCGCGCGCCAGTCCGACGCGATCGTGATCGCCACCGGGGCCGGCCCCGGGATCCCGCCCGTCCCCGGCATCGAGCGGAGCCCGGCGGTGGATCCGTTCACGGTGCTCGGGCGGGCGGCCGGGCCCGTGAAGCGAGCGCTCGTCGTGGGCGGGGGCATGCTGGGCGTCGGGGTGGCCCACGTTCTCGCCGCGCGGGGCACGGAGGTGATCGTCGTGGAGCCCGGGGGCGAGCTGGCGGGGGAGCTGGGCGTGAGACCGAGGTGGCAGCACGTCGCGGACCTGCGGGCGCGCCGGAACGTGACGATCCTCCTCGGCGCCACCGTCGAGCAGCTCTATCCCGACGCCGCGCTGGTCCGGCGGGCGGGGGAGGACCTGAAGCTCCGTGACCTGGACCTGGTCGTGCCGACGAGACCGATGGTGCCCGCCGCGGATCTCGGCGAGGCGCTCAAGGCGCGCCCCGGCGGCCCCGCCGTCTTCGACATCGGGGATTGCTCGGTGCCGCGCACCGCGTTCGAGGCGATGCAGGACGCGGCCGCGCTCGGTCATCGTCTCTGACCGCCCGGCGAGGGAGCCCGTGATGGACGATCGGGAGACCGGCGAGGAGATGCGGCAGGCCCGGCAGCGGTGGGAGGTCGCGGTCGGGCCCGCCACCGGGGCCGACCGGGACGCCTCGCGCGGCGGCCAGCACGATCCGGACCTGACCGTGCGGGCGGTCTACACGCCGGCCGAGGGGACGGGGCGGGACGCCGACTACCTCCGGGACCTCGGGTTCCCGGGCGAGTATCCGTTCACGCGCGGCATCTACCCCTCGATGTACCGGGGCCGGCTGTGGACGATGCGGCAGTACGCGGGATTCGGGACCGCGCGGGAGACCAACCGGCGATTCCGCTACATGCTCGAGGAGGGCGTGACCGGGATCAACGTCGCTTTCGACCTCCCCACCCAGCACGGCCTCGATTCGGACGATCCGCGGGCGCAGGGGGAGGTGGGAACCGTGGGGGTGCCGGTCAGCTCGCTCCGCGATCTCGAGATCCTCTTCGACGGGATCCCCCTCGCGGGGGTCAGTCCGGCCAACGCCATCAATGCGCCGGCCGCGGCGATCCTGGCCATGTACGTGGCCCTGGCCGAGCGCCAGGGCCTCGCGCGGGATCGGCTCTCCGGCAGCATCCAGAACGACATCCTCAAGGAGTTCATCGCGCGCGGCACCTACATCTTTCCGCCCCGGCCCTCGCTCCGGCTCGTGACGGACGTGCTCGAGTACTGCGCCGAGTCCCTGCCGCGCTGGAACTTCATCAACGTGTGCGGCTATCACATGCGGGAAGCGGGATCGACGCTGGTGCAGGAGGTGGCCTTCGCCCTCGCCGACGCGGTCGCCTACACCCGGGCGGCCGTCGAGCGGGGGATCGCGGTGGACCGCTTCGCTCCCCGCTTCGCGTTCAACTTCACCGCCGGCACCAATCTCTTCGAGGAGGCGGCGAAGTTCCGCGCCGCCCGTCGCCTGTGGGCGCGTCTCATGCGTGAGCACTTCGGGGCGGAGCGGCCCGCGAGCTGGGCCTTCCGCACCGGCGCCGGCTCCGGGGCCAGCCAGCTCACCGCGCAGCAGCCCGAGAACAACCTCATCCGGGTGACCCTCAACGCGCTGGCCGCCATCCTCGGCGGGGCCCAGTCGCTGCACACGGCCGCCTACGACGAGGCCCTCGCCCTGCCGACCGAGCGGTCGGTCCGGCTGGCCCTGCGGACCCAGCAGGTGCTGGCCCACGAGGCGGGCCTGACCGAGGTGATCGATCCGCTCGCGGGGTCGTACTACGTGGAGACGCTGACGACCGAGATCGAGACGAGCGCGCGGGCGCTCATGGACGAGATCGAGCGCCGCGGCGGCGTGATCGCCGCCATCGAGTCCGGGTGGATCCAGCAGCAGATCGCCGACGCTTCCTGGGAGCGCCAGCGACAGATCGAGGCGGGCGAGCGCGTGGTCGTCGGAGTCAACCGGTTCGTCGAGGAGGAGCCGGTGCGCGTGGACATCCATCGTCATCTCGACGCGGTGGCCGCCGAGCGGGGCGGCGCGCTCCGGGCGCTCCGGGAGGAGCGGGACGCCCACCGGGTGGCCCACGCCCTCCGCGGGGTGCGGGCGATCGCGGCCGGGGAGGGCAATCTCATGCCGGCGCTCGTGGAGGCGGTGAAGGCCTACGCCACGATCGGCGAGATCTGCGGGACCCTGCGCGAGGTGTTCGGCGAGTACCGGGCGGCGGCGGTGTACTGACCGGGATGAAGCGCTCGCCCCGAGGTTCAGGGCGCCCAGCGCCGGAGGCGGCGGCGGCCGGTGTCGAGGCCGGCGCCGCCACCTCCCGCGAGACGGGAGCCGTCTAGAAGCGCAGCGGGTCGGTCAGGCGCGTCCAGCGCCCGCCCTTCACCACCGCGAGGAACGACGAGTCGGCGCCCTGGTGCTTGTCGGGCGCGAAGTTGATCTCGGGGCCGTGGAAGATGTCGTGGTAGCCCCGGATCGACTCCATGGCCCGGACGAAGTTGTCGGTGGTCAGCTCGACGCCCGTCTTCTCGAGCCCGGTCACGGTGAGATCGGCGGCCACGTGCCCGTAGATCGCGCCGATGTTCGGGTCGACCTTGTAGCGCTCCTTGTAGCGATCGAACCAGGCCTGCGCCTCCGGGGAGAGGGTGTCGCGATAGGGCATCGCGGTGAGGCCCATGGCGTAGAAGCCCTCGGTCACCCCGCCCTGGGCGGAGGCCACGAAGAGATCGTAGGAGGCGGCCGAGCCGAGGAAGTCCACGTCGGTCCAGCCGATCTTCCGCGCGGTGGCGTAGGGGACGATCGAGTCGCGCACGATGGTGCCCATCACCACCAGGTCGCAGCCCGCCGCCTTGAGCTTGGTGACCTGGGCGCTGAAGTCCTGGTCGGTCGGCTTGTGGGTGACCGTCTCCACCACCTTCAGCTTGAGCTTCTCGGCCTGCATCTGCACGCCGTCGAGCACCTCCTTGCCGAAGTCGGTGTCCTGGTACATCGCGCACAGGGCCTTCTTGCCCTTCTTGCTCACGAAGTACTGGATGCCGGCCCGCACCTGGTCCACGTAGCTGGCCGCCCCGTAGAACTTGAGCTTGTGGAAGGGCTCGTACATCGAGCGGGCCGCGGAGAGCGGGAAGAGGTTGGGCACCCCCGCGTCGAACTGGTCCTTGAAGAGCGCGTTGTTCATCGGAGTGCCGAGCCCGGCCACCATCGCGAAGATGCGGTCGCGGTTGATCAGCTTGGCCCCCGCCTGCACCGCGCGCGGCACCTGGTACTGGGTGTCCTCGACCACCAGGCGGATCTTGCGTCCGTGGATGCCGCCCTTGTCGTTGACCTCGTCGAAGCGCATCTTCACCGCGTTCGAGGAGGAGACCCCGTAGGTCGCGGCGGGACCGGAGAGGTCGGTGTGCATGCCGAGCACGATCTCGGTCTTGGTGACCCCGCGGGTGTCCTTCTGGGCCGCGGCCACCCCGGCCAGGGCCACTGCGGCCGCCACGGCCGCGATCGTCAGTAGTCGCTTCATCACTCGCTCCTTTCGTACATGCTGTCGATCAGGTCCTTGTACTTCACGTTGACGAAGGCGCGCTTCAGCTTCATGGTGGGGGTGAGCTCCTCGTCCTCCGGCGTGAGGAGCTGCTCGATCAGCCGGAACTTCTTGACCGTCTCCACGCGGGCGAGCTGCCGGTTCACCCGCTCGATCTCGCCCCAGATCAGGTCCTGCACCTCGGCCGCCCGGCAGAGGGACGCGAAGTTGCTGAAGGGCACGTTGCGCTCCTGGGCGAACTGGGCCACCGTCTCGTGGTCGATCATGACCAGGCAGGAGAGGAACTTCCGCCGGTCGCCGATCACCACCGCGTCGGAGATGAAGGGCGAGAACTTCAGCTGGTTCTCGATCTCGGAGGGGGTCACGTTCTTGCCCCCCGCGGTGATGATGATGTCCTTCATGCGGTCGGTGATCCGCACGAAGCCGTCCGCGTCGATGGTGCCCACGTCGCCGGTGTGCAGCCACCCGTCGACCACCGTCTCCGCGGTCTTCTCCGGCTTGCCGTAGTAGCCCAGGAAGACGTGGGGGCCCCGGAGCAGGATCTCGCCGTCGGGGGAGAGGCGCACCTCGGTATCCGGCCGCGCCACCCCGACGGTGCCGAGCTTGATGTGGTCGGGCGGCATCGCGGTGGCGAGGCCGGTGTTCTCGGTCTGGCCGTAGACCTCCAACATGTTGATCCCGAGCGCCATGTACCAGCGGATCAGCTCGGGGGCGATGGGGGCGGCGCCGGTGGCGGCCCCGCGGGCCCGGTGCAGCCCGATCGAGCGCTTGACGTTGTCGAGCACCAGGAAGTCGGCCACCCGGAAGGCGAGCCGGAGGGCCCACGGCACCGGCCGGCCCGCGATCCGCCGCTCCGCGATGCGCTGGCCGATTCCGAGCGCGCACTCGTAGGCCATCCGGCCGAGCCAGGTGGCTTCGCGCATGCGCAGGGCCACCCCCGAGTAGAACTTCTCCCAGATCCGCGGCACCGCGAAGAACAGGGCGGGGGCGACCTCACGGATGTTGTCCGGCACCGTGTCGATGCTCTCCGCGAAGTTCACGGTGGAGCCGGTGTAGAGCGGGTAGAAGACGGTGAAGGTCCGCTCCGCGATGTGGCAGAGGGGCAGGAAGGAGAGCTGCTGGTCGCCCTCGTGCAGCCGGGTGACGAAGTCGGCGTAGCCGAGCTGGAACAGGATGTTGCGGTGGCTCAGCATTGCCCCCTTGGGAGGGCCGGTGGTCCCGGAGGTGTAGACCAGGATCGCGAGGTCGTCGGGCCGCGGGATCTCGACCAGGCGGTCGAAGGCGTCGGGGTGCTCCCGGTCGTACCGCTCGCCCAGCTCGAGCAGCGCCTCGAAGGGCATGACCTGGTCATCGCGGAACGCGTGCAGGCCCTCCATGTCGTAGACGAAGATCTTGACCAGCTCCGGGCAGCGATCCCGCACCGCCAGGATCTTGTCGAGCTGCTCCTCGTTCTCCGCGAAGAAGAAGCGGGTCCCGCTGTCGTTGACGATGTACTCCACCTGGCGCGGGGAGTCGGTGGTGTAGATGCCGTTGGGGACGGCGGCCACCGACATGACCCCCAGGTCGGTGTAGAGCCACTCCGGGCGATTGTCCGACACGATCGAGACCACGTCGCGCGGCCGGAGGCCGAGCGCCACCAGCCCCAGGCCGACTCGCCGCGCCCGCAGCCCGTACTCGCGCCAGGAGATCCCGCGCCAGATGCCGAGGTGCTTCTCGCGCATCGCCACCCGGTCGCCCCGCTCCCGCACCACGTGCCGGAACAGACGGGGCAGGGTGTCCTGGCCGTGCACGGTGGCGGTGATCGGCTCGCGGGGCGTGGAGCGGCCGGGCTCGGTCCTCAGCGCCATGTCTTCTTCCTCTTCCAGCGCCGCGTGCCGCGGACGCTCGATTCCTTGAGGCCCAGGTAGAACTCCCGGATGTCGTCCTTCTCGAGCAGGCGCTCGCAGGAGTCCTCCATCACGATGCGGCCCAGCTCGAGCACGTAGCCGTAGTCCGCGGTGTGCAGCGCGATGTTGGCGTTCTGCTCGACCACGAGCACGGTGACCCCCCGCTCGCGGTTGATGCGCCGGATGATCTCGAAGATGTCCTTGACCAGCTTGGGGGCCAGCCCGAGCGACGGCTCGTCGAGCAGCATCACCTTGGGCCGGGCCATCAGGGCCCGGGCGATGGCCAGCATCTGCTGCTCGCCGCCCGAGAGCGACCCCGCGTACTGCGCGGCGCGCGCGGCCAGCACCGGGAAGTACTCGCTGACCATCTCGAGGTCGCGCGCCACCCCGTCCGCGTCCCGGCGGGTGTAGGCGCCCATCCGGAGATTCTCCCGCACGGTCAGGAGCGGGAACACCTCGCGGCCCTCCGGCACGTGGGACAGCCCGAGGCGCGCCACCCGGTCCGGATCGAGGCCGTGGATCGGCCGGCCGTCGAGGGTCACGGTGCCCTTCTGCGGATCCATGACCCCGGAGACGGTCTTGAGGATGGTGGTCTTGCCGGCCCCGTTGGCACCCAGGATCGTGACGATGGCCCCCGCGGGCACGGTGAAGCTCACCCCGCGGAGGGCCATGATGGGGCCGTAGTAGGTCTCGACGTTGCTCACGGTGAGGAGCGCCTCGGCCACGCGCGTCAGCTCCCGAGGTACGCCTTGATCACGTCGGGATGCGCCTGGACCTCCTGGCAGGTGCCGCAGGCCACCACGCGCCCGTAGTTCAGCGCGAGCACGCGGTCGGAGACCGCGCCGACCAGGCTCATGTCGTGCTCCACCATCAGCACGCTGATGCCGAGGAGCGTCCGGATGTCCTGGATCCAGAACGCCATGTCCTCGGTCTCCTCGACGGAGAGCCCGGAGGAGGGCTCGTCGAGCAGGAGCAAGGCCGGCTCGGTGCAGAGCGCGCGGCCCATCTCGACGACCTTGCGGACGCCGTACGGCAGGTTCACCACCAGGGTGTCGCGGTAGGCCTGCAGGTCCAGGAAGTCGATCACCTTCTCGGCCGCCTCGCGATGGGCGCGCTCCCGGGCGCGCACCCCGGGGAGGAAGAAGATCTCCTCCAGCAGGCGCGCCCGCGCGTGGGCGTGCCGGCCCAGCAGCAGGTTCTGGAGCACCGAGGCGTGCTCGAACAGCTCGATGTTCTGGAAGGTACGCGCGATGCCGCGCCGGGCGATCTCGTGCGGGGGCACCCGGGTGATGTCCTCGTCGCGGAAGACGAGGCGCCCGTCGGTGGGCTCGTAGATGCGCGAGATGAGGTTGAAGATGGTGGTCTTGCCCGCACCGTTGGGCCCGATGATCGTGAACACCTCGCCCGCCTCGACCTCGAAGGACACCGAGTCCACCGCCCGGATGCCGCCGAAGCTCACCCCGAGGTCGTGGGCCGCGAAGAACGTCACCGGAGGCGCTCCGAGCGCATGTAGGTCTTCTGGCGCCGGAAGGTGGCGCGCTTGTAGAGCGGGAACGTCGAGAAGAGGAGCTGGATCTTGCGCCATCGGCCGTAGATGCCGAGCGGCTCGAACAGGATGAAGAGCACCAGGATCAGGCCGAAGATGCCGGGCTCGAGGCCCGGCTGCTTGACGAAGCGGTCCACCGCCAGGTAGGTGGCGGCCCCCGCGTCCTTGCCGAACAGCCCCATCAGGTGGCCGGCCCACTGGGGCGTGGTGTCGCGCATCTGGGCGATCAGCACCGGCAGCATCGCCACGAACCCCGCCCCGTAGAGCGCGCCGTGGAGGCTGCCGAGGCCGCCCACCACGACCATGAGCAGGAACTGGATCGAGAGCAGGACGCTGAAGATGTCGGGGGCGAGGAAGCCGATCTTGTGGGCGAAGAGGGCGCCCGCCGCGCCCATGAGCCCCGCCGAGTAGGCGAAGGCCAGGGTCTTGTAGCGGGCCAGGTGCACGCCCATCGACTGCGCGGCGATCTCGCTGTCGCGGATGGCCACCCACGCGCGGCCGGTCGGCGCTCGCAGCACGTTGGCGGTGAGCCAGAGGCCGCCGATCAGCACCGCCAGGCAGAGGAAGTAGAAGGCCGCGTCGGAGGCGAACGAGACGCCGAAGATCACCGGCTTGTCGACCGGCCGGCCCTTCAGGCCGTGGGTCACGTGCTCCCAGCGCGTGAACACCTCCTGGATGATCAGCGCGAAGGCGAGCGTGGCGATCGTCAGGTAGACGCCGGTCATGCGCAGCGCGGGCAGGCCCACCAGCACTCCGACCGCGGTCGAGACGATCCCGGCGAGGGCGACCGAGACCACCCACGGCAGGCCGAGATCCTGCAGGAAGTAGACGTGGGCGTAGGCCCCGATCCCGAGGAACGCGGCGTGCCCCAGGCTCACCAGGCCGGTGTAGCCGGCCAGCACCATCAGCGAGAGCCCGCAGAGCCCGTAGACGAAGACCATGCTGACGTCGCTCACGTAGTCGGGCACCGCGAGCGGCAGCAGCAGCACCGCGGCGAGCAGGCCCGCGTACCAGCGGCGCTGGACCGGATCGCGGAAGAGCCCCAGGTCGTGATCGTAGGTGGTCTTGAAGGCGAAGCGCATGGGCGCGGCGGCTCAGACCTTCTTCCGGCCCACGGTGCCGAACATGCCCTGAGGGCGGATCGCGAGCACCAGGAGCAGGACCACGTAGGCGGCCACGTCCTTCACCCCGAGCGGGAGGTAGGCGCCCGAGAACAGCTCGATGAGGCCGATGGTCACGCCGCCCACCAGCGCGCCCGGGATGGACCCGAAGCCGCCCAGCACCGCGGCCGCGAACGCCTTGAGCCCGATGAAGCCCAGGTTGATGTCGATCAGCGAGACCGGGGCCAGCAGGACGCCCGCGATCGCGGCCACGCCGGCCGAGATGGCCCAGATCAGCGAGAACATGCGCTTCACCGGGATCCCCATGTAGTAGGCCGCGAGCTGGTTCTGCGAGGCGGCCTGCATGGCCACGCCCACCCGCGAGTAGGTGAAGAACGCGTAGAGCAGCGCGCACAGCGCCACCGTGCCCACGATGATCGCCACGTACTCGTGGCTCACCGTCACCCCGCCGAGCCGGGTGGTCCGGGCGCTGAACGGGGTCGGCAGCGTGTAGATCTCGGAGCCCCAGGTCGCCGACGCGAAGGACCGGAACATGGCGCCGAGCCCGATGGTGAGCATGACCACCGCGAACTGGGGCTGCCCGATGACGCGCCGGAGCAGGATGGCGTCGAGCACCGCCCCGAAGGCGCCGACGATGCCGACCGCGAGCGCGAACGCGGTCCAGTAGCCGACGCCGTACCAGACCACGAACATGTAGCAGACGAACGCGCCCAGCATGAGCAGGTCGCCCTGGGCGAAGTTGACCAGCTCGGTGGCCTTGTAGATGAGGACGAAGCCGAGGGCGACCAGGCCGTAGATGCAGCCCACGGCGAGGCCATTCAGGGCAAGCTGCAGGATCGTGTCCAGCGCAGACCCCCCGCCGGGCTCCACCGGCCGCTCCGTCCGCCGCGGCGACCCTGTCGCGGCGTGACGGTAATGGGGGCGGTTATATCCGGCGGGCGCCGGTCAAGTCAATCAGAGCTTCGGCGGCAGCGCAGGCGGTGGTCAGGGCGCCCGGCGGATCCACACCGCGGTGTCGTGGAAGACGGCGCCGCCGTTGGGGTAGCCCGGCTCGGCGCTGGTGAGCGCGTTGATGCCCACGCGCCCCACGAAGTCCCGGTTGGGCCATACCCCTTCCACGATCACCACCCCCCGCTGCTGGCCGGGCCGCGGCTCCGCGTGGGCGACCACCTGGCCCCGCTCGTTGCCGAGCAGGACCGGGGTGCCAGCGGGGGCGCCGAGGGCCGCGCAGTCGTCCGGATGGAGCAGGGCGGTCGGCCGCCGCTCGCTCTCCCGCGAGGACGGGGTCTCGGTGAACGTGGAGTTGAGGAAGGTCCGCGCGGGGGCGGCCACCAGGCGGAACGGCTTCTCGGCGGTCGGGTTGTCGATCACGTCGAAGTGGTCGGGCAGGGCCGGCATCGAGGCGCCGCGCCCGCCCCGGCGGGCCCAGTCGGGGCGGAAGTGGAACCGTCGGTCGGGGGTGGGGAAGCCGTCGAGGAAGTGGGCGGTCTCGAACGGGGGCGCGAAGTCCTGCCCGCCGCGGCGCCAGTTGGTCTCCGCGTCCCACATGCCGGACCGGCGCAGCGTGTCGTCCATGATCTCCCACGCGGTCATCTGGAAGCCGGGGTGCGTGGCGCCGAGGCGCTTGGCGAGCTGGCAGATCACCCAGTGGTTCTCGCGGCACTCGCCCGGCGGCTCGATCACCTTCTTCGCGACCTGGAAGTAGGTGTGCCCACTCGCGGTGTAGAAGTCGTCGTGCTCGACCATCATGGTGGCGGGGAGCACGACGTCCGCGAAGGCGGCGGTCTCGGTCAGGAACTGCTCGTGCACGCAGAGGAAGAGGTCCTCGCGGGCGAGGCCCCGGTGCACCAGGTGGGTCTCCGGGCAGACCATGGCCGGGTTCGTGTTCTGCACGAGGATCGCGGTCACCGGCGGCCCGCCCAGCAGGGCCTCGCGGTCGCCGGTGAGGATCGGGCCGAGGCGCGACTGGTCGAGCGCGCGGATCGACTTGTCGACCATGTCGAGGCCCTCGATGAGCGTGCGGTCCAGCGGATACAGCGCGGTCTGGCCGTAGACCGCGCCGCCCCCTGCATATCGCCAGGCGCCGGTGATCGCGGGCAGGCAGGAGACCGCGTGCATGTTCACCGCCCCGTTGCGCGAGCGGCTGAAGCCGTGGTGGCAGCGGATGAAGCTCTTGTGGGTCCGGCCGTAGAGCCGCGCGAAGCCCACGATCTCCGACGCGGGGAGCCCGGTGATCGCGGCGGCCCACTCGGGCGTGCGGGTGGCCACGTGCGCGGCCAGCTCGTCGGGGCAGTCGGTGTAGGCGCGCAGGTAGTCCCAGTCGGCCAGGCCCTCGGCAAAGAGCACGTGCATCATCGCGCACGCGAGCGCCCCGTCGGTGCCCGGCCGCGGGGCCAGGTGCAGATCGGCCCGCGCGGCGGTGCCGGTGCGGTAGGGATCGACCACCACCAGGGTCGCCCCGCGCCGCCGGGCCGCCATGGCGTGGCTCATCACGTTGACCTGGGTGTTGACCGGGTTGCCGCCCCAGATCACCACCAGGTCCGAGTGCTCGTCGATCTCGCGCAGGTCCACGCCGCGCTTGGCCCCGACGCCCGCGGCCCAGCCGGTGTCGGCCAGGGTCACGCAGATGGTCGAGTAGTAGCGCGAGTAGCCGAGCGCGTGGCGCAGGCGATTGATGCCGTCGCGCTGGACCAGGCCCATGGTGCCCGCGTAGTAGTAGGGCCACACCGTCTCGGGTCCGAGGGTCCGGGCCCGGCGGGTGAAGGCCTCCGCCACCACGTCGAGCGCCTCGTCCCAGCCGATCCGCTCGAAGTGGCCCGCGCCCTTGGGCCCCACGCGCCGCAGCGGATGGAGCAGCCGGTCCGGATGGTGCACGCGCTCGGCGTAGCGGCCGACCTTCTCGCAGATCACCCCGCGCGTGTAGGTGTTGCGCTGGGAGCCGCGCACGCGACCGATGGTGTGCGCGTCGATGCGCTCGACCTCGAGCGCGCAGGTGCTGGTGCAGTCGTGCGGGCAGACGGACGGCGCGATCTCCATGGCCTAGAGGATACCCCAGGAGGCGTTTCTGCTACACTCCGGGCCATGGCCGACGAGCGTCCGAAGACCGCGTACGAAGTGGCGATGGAGCGGTTCGCCAAGAAGGACAAGGAGGCCGGCAGCGAGAGCCGTCCGCTCACCGACGAGCAGAAGGCCGCCATCGCGGAGGCCCGGCAGGTGCACCAGGCGCGGATGGCCGAGCGGGAGATCCTGCACCGCGCGGCGCTGGCGAAGGCCGGGAGCGCCGAGGAGGTCGAGGCGCTGAACCTGGCGCTGCGTCGCGACCTCGATCGCCTCGCCACCGACCGCGACCGCAAGATCGCCCAGATCCGCGGCGAGAAGTAGGCGCCGCCTCCCTCAGACCGCGTAGCGGGCGACCGCGGCCTCGTCCCAGCGGATGCCCGCGCCGGGCCGGTCCGGGATGCGCGCGACCCCGTCCTTCACCGCCAGCGGCTCCTGCAGCAGCGGCGCGGCCCAGTCCATGTACTCGAGCCAGTGGCAGGTCGGGGTCACGCCCAGCAGGTGGACGCTGAACTCCGGGAAGAGGTGGCTCGACATCTCGATGCCGTGCGCGTGGGCGAGGGCGGCCGCGCGCAGCCAGCCGGTGACCCCGCCGATGCGCTGCACGTCGGGCATGACGAAGTCGAGCGAGCGGAGCGCGATGGCGCGCGCCATGTCGAAGGTGTCCACCAGGTTCTCGCCGGTCTGGATGGGGGTCGCCGCCTCGGCCGCGATGCGGGCGTAGCCCTCGTAGTCGTCGTGGCGCACCGGCTCCTCGATCCAGTGGAGGCCCTCGCCGTCGAGGGCCCGCGCGTACCGGAGCGCCTCGCTGACGGTCAGGCGCTGGTTGAAGTCGCACATGAGCGTGGCCCGGTCGCCGATCCGCTTCTTCACCGCGCGCACCGCGGCCAGGTCCTGGGCGAGATCGGCACGCCCGAGGCGCAGCTTGACCGCGGAGAAGCCCTCGGCGAGCAGCGCCTCGGCCTCGTCGGCCAGCGTGTCCACCGGCTGGATCCAGAGGCCGGTGCTGTTGTACGCGGGGATCGCGCGTGGCGCCCCGCCCAGCAGGGTGACGAGCGGCACCCCGCGCGCCTGGGCCAGCGCGTCCCACGCCGCCATGTCGAGTCCGGCCAGGGCCAGGCCGACGAGGCCGTTCGGGTCGAGCAGGGTGAGCTGGCGACGCAGCTTGGCCTCGAGATCGACGGGGGCGAGCGGATCGCCCTTGACCATCTCGAAGAGCCCGTGGGCGCAGGCCGCGATCGACGACAGCGTCCACGGGGCGAAGCCGAACACGTAGGAGCGGCCGGTGACGCCCTCGTCGGTCTCGAGATCGAGGAGCACCAGGGCCGCCCTGGGGATGGCGCCGCTGGCGCTGACCGGTGGGCGCTTGATCGGGACCAGGACCGGTCGCGCGCGCAGGGCTCGCAGGCTCATGGCGAGAGAGAGTGCGTCCCGCCGCCGGCGCTGTCAAGCGCGGCAGGGGCGGCTAGCCGATCGCCTCGGGCACGCAGCGCACCTCGGGCGCGGTCGCGCCGGCGCGGAAGATGGCCTCGCCCTGATGCTCCCAGAACACGCGCCCGTCCGCGCCCTCGTAGCGGGCGCCGCTGGCGGCCGGCGCGCGTGGCAGCGTCTGCCGCTGGCCCCGGTGGAAGACGGAGGCGAAGGCCGGCTCCGAGTTGACGAAGATCACGGTCAGCAGCCCGTCGGTGCTCTCGCACCGGAACGCGAACGGGCCGCGGCTGATGCCGCGGTCGTCCTCGCGGGCCGCGCGGCTGGCGACGCGGAGCCCCGCGATGCGCGCCAGGTACTGATCGCGGACGCACGTCTCCCGCGTGGCGGTCTTCAGGCAGCGGGTCCGCTCCAGGAGCCAGTCGCGCTGGGCCCGCTTGGCGCCGATGGCCACCACCGGCTCCCGCGGTCCGGTGGCGAGACGGTAGAGGCGGGCCGTCTCCGCGTCGAGGGCGGTGAGGAGCGGGGAGCCGCAGATCAGGGCCTCGATCGATCGGGGCCGGGCGCCCGCGCACGTCGCGGCCGGCCCCGCCGCGGCGGCGAGCGCGCCCACCACCAGGACCACGCCACCCGCCAGGGCCGCCGCCTTCATGCGGCCGGGTTACTTCTTGAGCTCGGCCGCCGCCCGATCGTACGCCGTCGCCAGGTCGCGATACGCGTTGGCGAAGCCTTCCTTCGCCCGCTCCCAGGACGCCTTGCTGGCCCGGCTCAGCTCGCCGAGCTTCCGCGAGGCCTCCGCCCGCTTGGCCCGCAGGTCCTTGAGCTGCGCCTGGGCCCGGGCCTTCGCCTCGCCCGTCTCCTTCGCGGCGCGGGCTTCCAGCTCCTTGATCCGGGCGTCCAGGTCGGCGGCGAGCCGCTTGGCGTGGGCCACCGCCTCGTCCTTCTTCTCCACCGAGTAGTCCCGGATGGCCTCGCCGGTCTCGGCCGCCTTCTGGCCCACGTCCTTGCCGGTGGTCTGGGCCGATGCGGGCCGGGCCGGGCCGACCAGCAGGGCGAGGGCCAACCCGATCACCAGGAACGCGGTCGTCGTGACGTCGCGCATGGGTGGATCTCCTTGCGCGCGATTATAGCGTGGGCGGCCCCGGGGCGAACTTGACAGGCCGTGCGGCGGCGGCCGATGATGGCCCAGGTCACGCGCTCAAGGGGGGGCGCCGCGATGACGACACTGCAACGGGCCGAGGCCGCCGAGCACGCGCTGAGTCAGGAGCTCGACCGGGTGGTGGTGAAGTCGGTGCTCTTCACCTCCGGCGAGCGGGATCCCCGCCAGCCGGTCACGCGGCCCCCGGACGACGGGCGACTCTACATGATGGGGCACGACCCCCGACTGCCGAAGATGCCGGACCGGCCGACGCTCTTCGATTTCTTCCGGCTCCGCTTCGGGCCCTCCGCGCACTTGCTGCAGAGCGCGCGCCTGGCCATGAAGAACGGCGTCGACGAGAAGATCGTCCTGGCGTGCCTGCTGCACGACATCGCCATCGCGGGCTTCATCCGCTCCGATCACGGGTACTGGAGCGCGCAGCTCGTGGAGCCGTACGTCGACGAGGAGGTCGCGTGGGGCATCCGGTACCACCAGGCCCTGCGCTTCTTCCCCGACGAGTCGGTCGGCTACCGGTATCCTGAGCTCTACCTGAAGCTCTTCGGCCCGGACTACGTGCCCGAGCCCCACATCCAGGAAGCCTACCGGTACGCGCGCAACCACAAGTGGTACATGACCTCGCGACTCATCACCGTGAACGACCTCTACGCCTTCGATCCGAGCGTGCAGGTGGAGCTGGAGGAGTTCACCGACGTGGTGGGACGTCACTTCCGGCAGCCGAAGGAAGGGCTCGGCTTCGACCAGAGCCCGGCGGCGCACATGTGGCGCACGATCAACTGGCCCACCCGCTACCTGTAGCCGCAGGTCGCCCTCAGAAGAAGAGGGCGAGGGGGCGCACGCCGGCCTCGAGCAGGCCGAGCTCGGCCAGGTAGGCCTCGAGGTGCTGGCAGACGAACTCCCCCGCGAACGAGCGGGAGTCGTCGAGCTGCCCCGCGAACGTGGTCACCCCCGCCCGCGCCTGCCGGTAGTCGATCGCCTGCACCTTCTCCACGATCAGGGGAATCAGCCGCTCGAGCCACGCGCCGCGGGGCGCGTAGAGCGACGGGATCGCCACCAGCTCGTCCACCTGCCAGGCGTGGGTGACGACGTCGTTGGTGTTGCGCAGGTGGTGGTGATCCGCGCCCAGCACCTCGTCGATCCGGGCGGCCAGCCCGGCGTTGCCCGGCGTCGGCCCCGCGAACGCGTGACAGGACACGCGGGCGCCGCGGCCTCCGTCCCACCGCAGGGCGCCGTCGGCGGAGGCGAGCAGCTCGCGCAGCCAGAGCGCGACCACCGGGGCCAGCGCCCCGCCCTTGCTGTGGCCGGTGACGGCGACGTCGATCGGCCGGCCGGCGGCCCGCGCCTCGGCGCTGAGAAAGCCGAGGAGGTCGAGCCCGGCGTCGTCCGGCGGGGCGGGGACCGAGCGGGGGCGCAGGTTCTCCCAGCGCAGCGCGGTCGCGCGACGCAGCCGCTCCACCTGGCCGCGCAGCCACATGGTGGGCTCGCTCACGAGCTGCCGCCAGGCGGCCTCGATGCCGGCGACCTGGCTCTGCATCGCGTCGGGGCCCGCCGCGGGCCGGCCCGGCGCGGGCTCGGCCTCGAGCGCGGTTCGCGGCGCGCGCATCGCCTGCAGCTTGGAGAGGCCCAGCGCGGTGCTCGCAGAGATCGCCACCCCATCGGCGCCGGGCGCGTAGGGCCAGGCCACCGTCGTGCCCACCCAGAAGTCGCCGAGCAGCCAGTCCGACGCCGCGATGGGGTTGGTGCCGCGGATGGCCACCACGTACCGCCACGGCTCCCGCCGGCTCTGCACCACGTACATCGCGGCGGCGTCGAAGAGGTCGGGTCCGCTGCGGCTCGTCACCGGGCCCCACACGAGCGTCCACTCGTCGCGCACCGGCGGCAGGGTGTGGAGGCCGTCGAGCAGGGCCGCCCGGACCGACTCGGCGTGCGGCTGCCCGCGCAGGAGGTCGTGGAATCCACGGTAGGCGAGGCCGGCGAGGGTCAGCATGACCTGGTCACCGGTGAAGCCCATGGCGACACCATCGGACCGCGAGCGACCGCCTGTCAACCCGAAGGTGCCCTTACTCAGTGGGCGCCGACGGCCGTGCGGCCGCCGGTCAGGTGCTGCGCGGGGAGGCTCGCCAGGAAGAGGACGACGAAGCCGTCGCTGTCCACCCGCCAGACCACGCCCGAGACCTGCAGCGCCCGCCCCTCGGGGGGCACCATGTGCAGCTCCACCGGCGTGCCGGGCTGTAGCGTGCCGCGGGGGCGCAGCTTGGCTCCCTGGGCGCTCAGGTCGACGGTGTGATGGCGGACCCGGTGCGAGCCGGACTTGATCCAGACGGTCCACGACACCCCGGCCCGGGGCTGGCGACGACGCGATCGATGATGTCTGGGAGGAGTCATGATCCGCATTCGGGAGCAAGGGCCGCGCCAGGGTCGAGAGCCCGTCGAATCGAGACGTTACGGATCCGGCCGCGCCCCGGACCAACGAACTTCGTCACGTCGCTCCCCGGTTCGGAGAGCGGCCCGGGCCGCCGCGCAGAATCTCCGCGGCGTTTCTTCCCGGTCGCGCGTCGGCTCAAGCCTTCCGCGGCGGTAGCGAGGTGGCCGCGTAGGTCCCGGCCATCCCGCGCGTGTCCGGCTGGTACGGGACCGGGGACCCCGGATCGACGGGGGTGATCGGCAGGGGTACGCCGTC
>Ga0310810_10000822_pt1 | contig 31554 bp, 19 predicted proteins | sample NCmetagenome_FD_207641 | JGI IMG/M metagenome (GOLD analysis project Ga0310810, IMG submission 207641) | Soil microbial communities from experimental microcosm in Duke University, North Carolina, United States - NC | ecosystem: Engineered > Artificial ecosystem > Soil microcosm > Unclassified ... | reverse complement strand
GGATGACGCTGACGAGCAACGCCGCGAACAGCGGCGTCGTCACGGGGAACGTGCCGGAAGACGGCGGCACGCGCTTCTTGCGTCCGAGGCTGCCGGCGACCGCCAGCATCGGAATAATCATCATGAATCGCCCGATGAGTGTGGCGAGGCCGATCGTCACGTTGTACCAGTTCGTATTGGCATTGAGGCCCCCGAATGCCGAGCCGTTGTTGCCCGTTCCCGACGTGTAGGCGTACAGGATTTCGGAAAGCCCGTGCGGCCCGGGATTCAGGATGCTGCTGGTGCCGAACGTGGCGGAGACGGAAGAGACGGCGCTGAATGCCAGGATGGTGAGCGGAAAGACGAGCACGACCAGCATCGCCATCTTCACGTCGTACGCTTCGATCCTCTTGCCGAGGTACTCGGGCGTGCGCCCGACCATCAGGCCGGCGATGAAGACGGACAGGACGACGAAGATGAGCACGCCGTACATGCCGGCACCGACGCCGCCGAAGATCACTTCGCCAAGCATGATGTTGACGAGCGTCACGAAACCGCCGAGCGGCGTGAACGAGTCGTGCCACCCGTTGATGGCGCCGCAGCTCGCGTCGGTCGTCGCCGTCGCGAAGAGCGCCGAATTCGCAATGCCGAAACGGACTTCCTTGCCTTCCATGTTGCCGCCCGACGACGAGTCCGTCGCGGCCTGATCGGCGCCCGCGGCGGTGAGGAGCGGATTGCCGCGGCCTTCCGCCCAATACGCCGTCGTCACACCCGCAAGAAACAGAAACGCCATCGCCGCCCACACGGCCCATCCGTGCCCCCGCGAGCCCGTCATGTCGCCGAGCGTGAAGGTGAGCCCCGCCGAGACGGCGAAGATGCAGAACATCTCGCAGAAGTTCGAGAAGGGCGTCGGGTTCTCGAAGGGATGCGCGCTGTTCGCGTTGAAGAAGCCGCCGCCGTTTGTCCCGAACTCCTTGATGATCTCCTGCGAGGCGACCGGCCCCTGTGCGATCGTCTGCTTCGCGCCCTCGACCGTCGTGACAATGTCGTAAGGCCGCAGATTCTGGACGACGCCTTGCGACACGAGCACCAGCGCGCCCACGAGACAGACCGGAAGGAGGATCCACAGGCTGCACCGGACGATGTCGACCCAGAAGTTGCCGAGCGAGTCCTTTTCGCGCTGCGCGATGCCGCGGATGAACGCGATCGCCAGCGCGATGCCGACGGCCGCCGAGGTAAAATTGTGATAGGCAAGGCCGGCCATCTGTGTGAGATAGCTCATGGTCGACTCGCCGCTGTAGGCCTGCCAGTTCGTGTTCGTCGTAAACGACGCGGCCGTGTTGAAGGCGAGCGCCGCTGGAACCGCGGCGAAGGCCTGCGGATTCCATGGCAGCCAGCGCTGCATCCGTTCGATGCCATACAAGACCAGCATCGACACGACGCTGAAGAGCAGCATCGCGATCGCGTATTCCGTCCACCGCATCTGATGCGTGTCGTCCACGCCGGTCACACGGTAGATGAGGCGTTCTACCGGTCGCAGCACCGAATCGAGCCACGTGCGCTCGCGATTGAAGACCCGCGTCATGAAGCGCCCGAGCGGCGGCGTGATCGCGAAGATCGCGAGCAGATAGACGCCGATCTGGAGCCAGCCGTTTGCCGTCATATCAGAAGCGCTCCGGCTTCAGGAGGGCGTACACCAGATAAACCAGCAGGCCCGCACTGGCAACGAGCGCAAGAGCGAAGTCGACGCTCATAGCCGATCGCAGGCAACCGCATACAGACCGGCGATCGCGAAGAACAACACCGTGACGGCGACGAAGATGACATCCAGCACAACGTCCTCACTTGCGTGTGTGATCCACGACCAGCATCATCGCGATTGCGAGCAGGTGTTGGCCCGGCGTCAGGCCCACGGCGCCCGCGCGGCCGTCGTCGAAGAATCCGCCTCCGCTGCCGCGTGAATTATCGTAGCGGTGCTCGACGCGGACGATGCCCTGCGCCTGGTGGAACGGGATGCGGTACTCCAGGCCGCTCGTGATCGCCTTCACGGTCTGGCTGACGCCGGTCCAGCGGCCGGAGTGGTCGACGGCGAGCTCCGGGCGCACCGTCGCGCTCCACGGTCCATCGAGCCCGACGTGGATTGGAAACTGCGCGGAGATCCACGACGCGCGTGCGCCGGCCTCCGCGACGGTTTCAGTCGACACCTGGAGTTCCATCGCGGTCGTCACTTTGCTGGTCTTGCGCTCGACGATGGTGTCCGAGAGGATGCGCCAGCGATCGATCGACGTGTCCGCCTGGCACGGACCGTAGAGGGCCGTCTGTTTCAGCGACGTGTGCGGGGTCAGCGAATAGGCGACCTGTCCGCCTACGTTCGGAACATCGTTGGGGTGCGAGAGGTGAAAGTAGGCATTGACGACGAGGGCGGCGAGCGTGAGCCGGTCGCTTACCGGATAGCTGGCATTCACGCCGAGCATGAGGTACGGGGTGAAGTCCGCGCCCCAGGGCCGGGTGTACAGGAAATTGTCTTTCGCGTACAACGAGTCGTAGCCGATCAGGCTGCTGAAGATCCCGGCCTGAAGCGTCAGGCCGCGACCGGCGGGCGCCAGATACGACACGTCGGCGGGCCCGACGTGCAGCAGCCAATCGGCGCCTTTGAGGTTCGGCGCGGTCGGAGAGAATCCAAACGCATTTGAATCACGGCCGCCCTGGACGGTGGCTTCGAGCCCCCAGCGGGACGCTTCCGTCGGCGCTTTTCTCACGGAGACCGCCGCCATGTCGAGATCGAGCTCGTCGACCCGGGGAGTCGTGCCGCGCGTGCGAAAGAGATGGTTCGCCGGCGAATTGAAGTCCTTGAGATAGCCGATATCGACGAACCCACCTTCATGCCATTCGGCGGCGGATGCGGATGGCCGCGCCGGCTGCGGCGGCACCTCCTGTGCCCGCCCAGGCCGTACCCCCAGCAGCAACACCAGTGCGATCAGCAGCGTCAGGATCAACACAAGCACCACCGCGCTGTGTGACCGGCGCTTCGGGGCGGCCAGAAACCGGACGTTAGGATTGCCAGGCGCGCACTCCAGGATCTTGATGTCGAGCAGCTCCTGTATCGCGGCGTCGATCTGTTCGACCTTCTCGTCGCGGGTGCCCTCGATGCGGCGGGAGCGCACGTCGTACGCGGTTTGGGGCGTTACGTATTTCGTCACCCCTGTACCGTAGAAGGTCGCGCGTTGAAATGGACTTAGAAACCCGTAAAAAGTCCGTTAAACGCATCCGCCGTCCACAACTCGCTGTGTAGCATGAAGAACGTGTCGGAGACCGCACGCCCATCGGCGGATCGGCTTCTCGAACGCCTCAAGAGCGAGACGAGGGCAAAGCTGCGCGTGTACATCGGCGCGGCGCCGGGCGTCGGCAAGACGTACACGATGCTGCGCGACGCGCGCGATCTGAAGTCGCGCGGCATCGACGTTGTCATCGGGCTGATTGAGACATACGGACGCGCGGACACGGATGCGCAGGTGTCGGATCTGGAGCTGGTCCCACGGCGCCGGATCCCCTACAGTGGCGTCGAGATGGAGGAGATGGATATCGACGCCATCCTCGGGCGCAAGCCGCAGCTCTGCGTCGTGGACGAGCTGGCGCATACCAACGTCCCCGGCAGCCGTCACGAGAAGCGATTCCAGGACGTCGTCGAGCTCCTCGACGCGGGCATCAGCGTCATGACTGCGGTCAACATCCAGCATCTCGAGACGCTGAACGATCTGGTGAGCCGGGTGACCGGCGTGCGGGTCCGCGAAACGGTACCCGACACGTTTCTCGATCGCGCCGACGAAGTGATCAACGTCGACGTCACGGTCGACGAGCTGCGGACGCGCCTGCGGCAGGGAAAGGTGTACAAGCCCGAGAAGATCGAGCAGGCGCTGCAGAATTTCTTTCGCGAGGGCAATCTCTCGACACTACGCGAGCTGGCGCTGCGCGCCGTGGCCGATGAAGTGGGGGAGAAGGCCGCATCGTATCGCCAGCGCGAAGGGCTGGAGCCAGGGCTCATTCCCGAGCGGGTGATGGTTTCGATGAGCTCAGGCGCGAACGCCCCGAGGGTGATACGCACTGGCGCGCGCATCGCGGGACGCCTGGGCGCGAGATGGTATGCCGTCTACGTCGAGACTCCAGCCGAACTGCCCGAGCGCATCAAGTCTTCCGATCGCGAACAGCTTCAACGCAACATCGCGCTCGCCGAAAGTCTCGGGGCCACCGTCGTCCGGGTGAAGGCCGATCGGCCGGCCGACGGACTGATCGCGTTCGCGCAGCGCGAAGGCATCACGCACGTCATCTTCGGCCAGTCGGCGCGGACGCGGCTGGAAATCCTCGTCAAGGGATCGACGCTGAACCGGTTTCTCGAGGAGGTCAAGGACGCCGCGGTCCAGGTAGTGCCCTTGTAATCCCGCCCGGAAGCCTCCTGTCCGGCTTATCATGCGCATCGCCCATGCACCTCCACACCCTCGACTGGGTCATCGTCGCGTTCACCTTGTTCATCTGTTTCTTCCCGGCGCTCTTTTTCGGCAAGCTCGCGAGCCGGAACACCGCCGAGTTCTTCGCCTCGGGACGCTCCGTGCCGTGGTGGCTGGCGGGTTTGTCCATGGTGGCGACCACGTTCAGCAGCGACACGCCGAACTGGGTGACGCAACAGGTCCGCCAGTACGGCGTCGCGGGCAACTGGCAATGGTGGGCGTTTGTGCTGACCGGCGTCTCGACGGTGTTCTTCTTCGCGCGGCTCTGGCGCCGATCCGGCGTCATGACCGATCTGGAGTTCTACGAGCTGCGCTATTCGGGCCGGGCCGCCTCGTTCGTGCGCGGCTTCCGGGCCGTCTATCTCGGGCTGTTCTTCAACTGCTTCATCATGGCGATGGTCACGCTGGCGGCCTGCAAGATCGCCAACATCCTCTTCGGCCTGCCGCCCTGGCAGACGATCCTGATCTGCGGCGCCCTCAACGTCGTATTCGCGGCGCACTCGGGACTGTGGGGCGTCCTCGTCATCGACATGACGCAGTTCTTCATCAAGATGACGGCGGTGATTGCAGCCGCGTATTTCTCGCTGAAGGAAGTCGCGCGGCACACGGGGGTCGGCGACAGCGCCGTCGCGGGACTGCACCAGCTCGTGAACATCCTCGGGGGCCGGCAGGTCGTATTCCAGCCGGGCGCGCAGCCGGTCGTCTCCGCGATCGACGGCACAGGTCAGCCGATCCTCAAGCTGCTGCCGAACTTCTCGACCGGCGAGCTGGCGCTGATGATCTTCATCGTACCCATCGCGATCGGCTGGTGGGCAAATTGGTACCCCGGGGCCGAGCCCGGCGGCGGCAGCTACATCGCACAGCGCATGCTGGCCTCGAAGTCCGAGAAGGACGCGCTGGGCGGCACGCTCTTCTTCAACCTGGCGCACTACGTCATCCGCCCCTGGCCCTGGATTATCACGGCGCTGTGTTCGATCGTCGTGTTCCCCGAGCTGAAAGACATCCAGGCAGCCTTCCCCGGCGCCGATCCGCGCCTCATCGGCCACGACAGCGCCTTCTCGGCGATGCTCAAGTTCCTGCCGACGGGATTCGTGGGTCTGATGGTTGGAGGCCTGATCGCGGCGAACTCGTCGACGATTCTGACGCATCTGAACTGGGGATCGTCGTACCTGGTGCACGACTTCTACCGGCGCTTCATCCGCCGCGACGCCGACGAGCGTCACTACGTGAACGCCGGCCGCGCGTGCACCGTGATGCTGTACTTCGTGGCCGCGCTCCTCAGCCTGACGCTCGAGTCCGCCCAGGATGCGTTCGAAGTCCTGATCTCGATCGGGGCGGGCACCGGCCTCCTGTATCTGCTGCGGTGGTACTGGTGGCGCCTCAACGCGTGGTGCGAGGTCGTGGCCATGGCAAGCTCGTTTGCCATCTCGGTACTCTTCTTCGCCATGCGCAAGGCCGGACACCCGCTGCCGTTCGCCCACACCGTGATTTACTCGGTGGCGTTCACCACGATCGCGTGGCTGGTGACGGCGTTCGCGGGCGCGCCGACGAGCCGCGATCGCTTGATTGCGTTCTACAAGAAGGTTCACCCTGCCGGGCCGGGCTGGACGAAGGTCCGGGAGGAAGCCGGCGTGACGGCGGCGGAGGCGGCGCTTCACAGCGACAATCTGGGCAAGGCGGCCCTGGGATGGATCGCCGGGTGCCTCACGATCTGGTCGTCGCTCTTCGCGACCGGCGAGCTCCTCTACGGCCGCACGCCGTCGGCGCTGCTCCTCGGCGCAGTCTTCGTGGTGAGCGGCGCCGTTCTCCTGTTCGTCGTGAACACGCTGTGGGACAAGCCGTCGGTCTGAGACCGCCGGACGGTTCCCGAACCGCCCCTACAACAGCGTCCCGCGCAGCACCACCAGCGCGACGGAGAAGTAGATCACCAATCCGGTGACGTCGACCAGCGTCGCGACGAACGGCGCCGACGAGGTTGCGGGATCGAAACCGAGCCGGCGCAGCAGCATGGGCAGCAGCGAGCCGATCAGCGTGCCCCACATCACGACGCCAATCAACGCGAACGCGACCGTGAACGCCAGCAGCAGCCAGTGCGCGCCGTACATGTCGGAGAACGCTGACCAGACAGTGATGCGAAGGAACCCGACGCTCGCGAGGATGGTGCCGAGGGCCGCACCGGCGCCCAGCTCGCGCCGCATGACCTTCCACCAGTCGCGCAGCGTCAATTCGCCGAGCGCCAGCGCGCGGATGACGAGCGTCGACGCTTGCGAGCCGGAATTGCCGCCGCTCGAGATGATCAACGGCACGAAGAGCGCGAGGAGAACGGCCTTCTCGATCTCGTGTTCGAAAAAGCCCATCGCGGTCGCCGTCAGCATTTCGCCGAGGAACAGCGCCGTCAGCCAGCCGGCGCGCTTCTGGACCATCTTGGAGAACCCGATTTCCATGTAGGGCTCGTCCAATGCTTCCGATCCGCCGATTCGCTGGATATCCTTCGTCGCTTCCGTCTCGACGACGTCGAGCACGTCGTCGACGGTGACGATGCCGATGAGGATCCCCGCGCTGTCGGTGACGGGAAGCGCCGTCCGATCCCATTGACGGAACTGCGCCACGGCCGACTGCTCGTCGTCAGTCGCTTTGAGGGCGACGAAGCGCCGGTCCATGAGATCTGCGACGCGCCTGGCGGGATCGGCCAGCAGGAACTCGCGGATCCGGATGTCGTCGATGAGCTGGCCGTGGGGATCGACGACGTAGATCACGTTGAGCGTTTCGGAGTCCTGGCCGTGCGCGCGGACGTAGTCGAGCACCTGCTGGATGGTCCACTCCTCCCGGACGGCGATGTAATCCGGCGTCATCAGCCGGCCGACGGATCCTTCGGGATAGCCGAGGAGGGTGAGGGCGATCGCGCGCTCCTGCGGCGTGAGGAGCGCGAGCAGCTCGCGCGTGACCGTCGCGGGAAGCTCTTCGAGGAACTCGGTGCGGTCGTCCGGCGCCATGTCGTTGAGCAGCGCCGCGACATCTTCCTTCGACAACGTCTTCAGCAGCGCTTCACGCGCGTCCTGTTCGAGATACTCGAAGGCCGCCGCGGCGTCCTTGCGCGGGAGCAGCCGGAACACGACGGCCTGGTCCTCGAGGCTGAGGTCGCCGAGCACCTCGGCCAGCTCGCTCGGCGGCCGGTTGCGCATCATGTCGCGCAGCCGCGGGTAGTCGCGGGACCTGAGGACTTGTGCGAGCTCTTCGGCAGGGCGGGCGACGCTCCGGATCGCCTGCAATGCCTCCTCGCGCTGGGGACCGTTCAGTTGTTCAGCCATTTTCGTCAATGCCGCGCGGACGATGTCGTGATGATGGAGGTTCGCGCCGACGCCCTTGACGGCGTCGAGCCAGATGCGATGTATGAGATCGAAGTCGCGGGTGCTGAGCTCGGGAGCGTGCGGGCCGAGATGGTACGCGTCGATGCGGCCGCTGCGGCGATAGACGGCGAGACGCACGTGCATGTGCGGCGCGTCGGCGCGCTCCCACGCTTCCCCGAGCAGCCGCGCCTGCGTATCGGCCGCAATCGTCGAGGATTCGCCGACGTACACGTCTGATGCCTGCAGGCGGATCACTGTCGAGACGACGGCGTCGAAGACGTTTCGCGCCGGAACGATGACGAGGCGCACCGATCGGGCGTGCCGCTCGGCCAGCGCCAGCACGCGGGAAAAGAGCAGGCGCTCGTTCGGCGTCGGCACCGTCTCGTCTCCCGCCTCGTCGCCGGCGTCGGTGCCGATGATCCGGACCGTCATGACCACGATGTCGTGCTCGCGCGGGGAGCGCAGCGCCGCGACGAGGTGCGCAAGCAGATGCGGATTCCGCACCGGCACGACGATGCTGCCGGGACTCGGGGCAAGCTGCTCGACGGAAAGCTGCGCGGACGGCAGGAGATCCGATTCGGCGACGGCGGTCTCGGCCGGTTCGGCCGCGGTGGGCCGCGTCCGGAGGGCCAGCAGGACCGCCACCGACAACAGCGTGGCGGTCGCGCCGATCGCGCCGCCGTCGGCGTGCACGAGCATCGCGATCGCGCCCGCGGTCAGGAGGCACGCGATGAACCTGACGCCCGATGCCGGATCTCCTGCCGACTTCCGGAGCCGCGCCAGAGCCGCCGTCTGGAACATCAGCGTCCAGAGGACGGCTGTGGCGTACGCCGACGCGAGCCACACGACTCTCGCGCCGCTGACGATGATCGCCAGCGCCGCGATCGTCACGCCGGCGTCGATCGCGTGCGTGAACGTGCCGAATCGCGGATGCTGCTGCTTCAGCCGCTCGGAAATCGTCGTCCGCTCCGCCAGGCGGACCAGCGCCGTTTCCGCGCCCCAGAGGCCCGCCCGCGTCGTCTGCCCGAGGATCAGGGCCGCGGCCGCGATCACGATCAAGGCAAGCGGCATCCGGAGCCACGACGGCCCGAGCGCCTGGCCCAGAGCGGCGAGCGGCGCGCTCGACGCCCAGGGATGCCCCGCTGGAACGAGGACGAGGGCCGCGATCGAAAGGCCCCCTGTCAGGAGCAGCGCGGCGGCGCTTGTCATCGCCACCGTGCGCCGCAGACCTTCGATGCGCGGCGGCTCGAGCTCGTGCGCCGCGCGCGGAATGCTGTCGGCGACGCCCATGGCCGGCGCGGCCCGCCCGAACGCCGCCAGCGCCGCGACGATGAACCATCCGACGCTCGCGCCCGGTCCCCGCCAGAACTCCGGCGGGGCGCCGCCCGGGTCGAGCGGCGCGGCCGGGCTCACGCCGGACCATCCCGCGCGGACGAGGGCGACGATGCCGGCCCAGACGAGCAGCACGACGAGCACGCCCACGGCGAGCCAGACGTGCCGGGCGCGCTGGGCCGAGGTGAGCAGGTGTCCACGTCGCGCGCGCAGCCAGAGCCAGACGAGGAGCGCCAGCGCGATGAACGTGGCGAGGTCCGAGACCGTGGCGTTCCGGAGAAACCGGGAATAGCCGGTCGCGGCGAACAGAATCGTGGCGAGATAGTGCCCGAAGACGACGCAGGCGAGCGCGGACAGGAGCAGCCGCTCGATGATGACGACCGCCGTCGCCGCCGTCGCCGCGCGGGGCCCGAAGGCGCGCTCCACCCGGCCGCTGAGGCCGCCGGGGATGAACAAGGTCCAGCTCTCGAGGTCGAGCCGGCGGATCGCGAGGGCGAGCAGCGCCGCGATGACCACGAACCAGGGGCCCGCGGGGCCGGCCGTCGCCCGGAGCACGCCGCCGATGAAGAAGGCGGCGAAGGCGAGCTCGGGCAGCGCGAGCGCCGCCGCGCGCGAGGCGGAGGTGTACGACAGCAGCGCGCTCGTCGCGAGAACGATCGGAACGCGTCGCGTCGGTGGAGCGGCCATACCCGCTCCCGATTCTATGGGCGAACGCCTGGTTCCGGAAGATCTGCCGGAACGGTGCCGGCGGGATCCTTGGGCGGGGTCGGTCCGAGCAGCGCCCGCAGCTCGTCGCCTTCGATGACTTCCTTGTCGAGCAGCCGCGTCGACAGCTCGTCGAGGATCCCGCGGCGTTCGCGAAGCACGCGCCGGGCGTCCTCGTGCGCCTCGGTCAGGATCCGCTTGACCTCGGCGTCGATCTTCTGCGCGGTGTCCTCCGAATGGTTGCCGCGCTCGTTCATGAACGGATTGTCGAGGAACTTGTTGCCGCGGTGGCTGTCGTAATTGACGGCGCCCAGCGCGTCGCTCATGCCGAACTCGGTGACCATCGATCGCGCGATGTCAGTGGCGCGCTGCAGATCGTTCTGCGCGCCGGTCGAGACCTCGCCGAACGCGATCTCCTCGGCGCTGCGGCCGCCCAGCAGCACGGCGAGCTGCCCCAGCAGATCCTGGCGCGTCATGAGATAGCGATCCTCGAGCGGAAGCTGCATGGTGTAGCCCAGCGCGCCGAAGCCGCGCGCGACGATCGAGATCTTGTGGACGGGATCGAGCCCCGGCAGGACGCTGGCGACGATCGCGTGGCCGGACTCGTGATACGCGACGATGCGGCGCTCCTTGTCGCTCATGACGCGCTTCTTCTCGAGGCCCGCGATGATGCGATCGATGGCCTCGTCGAAGTCCTTCATGTCGACCGACGTCCTGTCCTTGCGCGCCGCGAGCAGCGCGGCCTCGTTGACGAGGTTCGCGAGATCGGCCCCGGCAAAGCCGGCGGTCCTCGCGGCGATGATCTTGAGATCCACGTTCGGGCCAATCTTCACCGTCTTCACGTGGATGCGCAGGATGTCCTCGCGGCCGCGGACATCAGGCTTGTCGACGAGGACCTGGCGATCGAAGCGGCCGGGGCGGAGCAGCGCCGGGTCCAGCACCTCCGGACGGTTGGTCGCCGCCATGATGATGATGCCTTTGCGCCCGTCGAAGCCGTCCATCTCGGCCAGCAACTGGTTCAGCGTCTGCTCGCGCTCCTCGTGGCTGCCCATGGGCGTCTGGATCCGGACCTTGCCGAGCGCGTCCAGCTCGTCGATGAACACGATGCACGGCGCCTTCGCTTCAGCCTGCGAGAAGAGATCGCGTACCCGCGCGGCGCCGACGCCCACGAACATCTCGACGAACTCCGAGCCGCTCAGGCTGAAGAACGGGACCTTGGCTTCGCCGGCCACCGCGCGAGCCAGGAGCGTCTTGCCGGTGCCCGGCGGCCCGACCAGCAGGACGCCCTTCGGAATGCGTCCGCCGATGCTGGTGTACTTGCGCGGCGTCTTCAGGAACTCGACGATCTCCTTCAGCTCTTCTTCCGCCTCGTCGACGCCCGCCACGTCCCCGAAACTCACCTTGACGTCGTCGTCGGCATAGATCTTCGCCTTGCTGCGCGCGAACGACATGACGCCGCCTTCCGCGCCTCCCATGCGGCGCAGGAAGAACGTCCAGAGTCCGACGATGAAGAGCAGCGGAATGATCCAGCCGACGACGTCGGACAGCCAGCGGCTGGCGACTTCGCCGGTGTACTTGACGCCGTGCTGCTCGAGCTCCTCGGGAAGTTTTGCGTCGGCGATGACGCGGACGGCGGTGAACGGCTTGGGCTTCTCGGTCCCGACCGGCTTCAGCAGCCCGCGCACACGATCGTCTGAAAGCGTGACCTCCTGCACCTTGCCGTCGCGCACCAGCGTCTTGAAGTCGCTGTACGAGATCGTCTCGCCGCCCTGCAGTTGATAGAAGAACGCCTGCGCGAGCGCGAGGAGCAACAGGAACCCAAGCACGTACCAGATGGCGCCGCCCGGCGCGGTCCTGGGTCCGGTGCGCCGCTCGGTGAGCCGGCGGTTCTTCGGAGACGGCGGATTGGGCGTACTTGCCATCAGGCCGGGACCCCGCTTTCCGCCCTGGAGAACGTCAGATCGCCCGCCTTCACGTCGATCCTCACCGTGTCCCCCTCGTGGAACGCGCCCTCGAGAACTCTGATCGCCAGCGGATCCAGCACGCGGCGCTGGATCGTCCGCTTCAGGGGCCGCGCGCCGTAGGTCGGATCGTAGCCTTCTTCGATGATGAGGTCCTTCGCGCGATCGCTGAGCTCGACATGGATCTTGCGATCCTCGAGCCGTTTCACGAGGCCCCGGAGCTGGATGTCGATGATCTCGCGCATCTGCTCGCGGGTGAGCGCGTGGAAGATGATGATCTCGTCGACGCGGTTGATGAACTCGGGCCGGAAGTGCGCGCGGAGCGCGTCCATGACCTCCCGCTTCACGCCTTCGGTCATCTGCTCGCCTTTGATGGCGGTCTCGGCGATGTAGTGGCTGCCGATGTTGGACGTCATGATCACGACAGTGTTCTTGAAGTCGACGGTCCGTCCCTTGCCGTCGGTCAGCCGCCCGTCGTCGAGCAGTTGGAGCATCACGTTGAGCACTTCCGGGTGCGCCTTCTCGACCTCGTCGAAGAGGATGACCGAGTACGGCCGGCGGCGGACGGCTTCGGTGAGCTGGCCCGACTCTTCGTAGCCGACGTATCCGGGCGGCGCGCCGATCAGCCGCGACACGGTGTGCTTCTCCTGGTACTCCGACATGTCGATGCGGATCATCGCCTGATCGTCGTCGAAGAGGAACTCGGCAAGCGCGCGCGCGAGCTCGGTCTTGCCGACGCCGGTCGGGCCGAGAAAGATGAAGCTGCCGAGGGGACGGTTGGGATCCTGCAGCCCCGCGCGCGCGCGGCGGATCGCGTTGGCCACCGCGGTGATCGCTTCGTGCTGGCCGACCACGCGCAGATGGAGACGCTCTTCCATCTTGATCAGCTTCTGGATTTCCCCTTCCATCAGGCGGCTGACCGGGATGTGCGTCCAGCGGCTCACGACTCCGGCGATGTCCTCTTCGTCCACTTCCTCCTTCAGCATGCGCTGGTTCTTCTGAAGCTCCGCGAGACGGGCTTCCTGTTCCTTGATCTTGCGCTCGATCTCGGGCTGGCGGCCGTACTGGAGCTCCGACGCCTTTCCGTAGTCACCCGCCTGCTGCGCGCGCTGCATCTCGTTCCGGACCTGCTCGAGCTCTTCTTTCAGCTTGCGCGACCCCTGGATGGCGTCTTTCTCCTGCTGCCAGTGCGCGGTCAGCCGCGTCTCTTCGCCCTTCAGGTTGCCGAGCTCCTTTTCGAGCTTCTCGAGCCGCTCGCGCGACGCTTTGTCCTTCTCCTTGCGCAGCGCCTCCCGCTCGATTTCGAGCTGCATGATGCGGCGCTTCACTTCGTCCAGCTCCGCCGGCATCGAATCGATCTCCATCCGGAGCCGCGACGCCGCCTCGTCGATCAAATCGATGGCCTTGTCCGGCAGAAAGCGATCGGTGATGTAGCGGTTCGACAGGACGGCGGCGGCGACGAGCGCCGAATCCTTGAACTTCACGCCGTGATGGATCTCGTAGCGCTCGCGCAGCCCGCGCAGGATGCTGATCGTATCCTCGACGGTCGGCTCGCCGACCATGACGGGCTGGAAGCGCCGCTCGAGCGCGGCGTCCTTCTCGATGTGCTTCCGGTACTCGTCGAGCGTCGTCGCGCCGATGGTGTGCAGCTCGCCGCGCGCGAGCATCGGCTTGAGCATGTTGGCGGCGTCCATCGCGCCCTCGGCCGCGCCGGCGCCGACGACGGTGTGCAGCTCGTCGATGAACAGAATCACCTGACCCTGCGCATCGGCGACTTCCTTCAGAACGGCCTTCAGACGCTCTTCGAACTCGCCGCGGTACTTCGCTCCCGCGACCAGCGCGCCCATGTCGAGCGCGACGATCTTCTTGTTCTTGAGTCCTTCGGGCACGTCCTGCCGCACGATTCGCTGCGCGAGACCTTCGACGACCGCCGTCTTGCCGACGCCAGGCTCGCCGATCAGAACCGGATTGTTCTTCGTCCGCCGCGAGAGAACCTGGATCACGCGCCGGATCTCGTCGTCGCGGCCGATGACCGGATCGAGCTTGCCCTTGCGCGCGAGGTCCGTGAGATCGCGGCCGTACTTCTCGAGCGACTGATACGTGCTCTCGGGATTCTGCGACGTCACCCGCTGCGATCCGCGGACGGACGTCAGCGCCTGGAGGATCGCGTCTTTCGTGGCGCCGCGCTGCTGAAGGATGCGCGCCGCCGGCGCGCTGCGCCCGGTCTCGCCGGCGAGCGCGAGCAGCAGATGCTCGGTGCTGACGTAATCGTCCTTGAGCCGCTCCGCCTCCGCCTCGGCGGCGTTGGCGACCTGCCGCAGCCGGGTGGAGATCGTCGGCTGGGAGCCGCCGTGCGCGCTGGGGTTCTTGCCGAGCTCCGCGCGGACCGTCGTCGCAATCTGAGCCGGATCGACGTTCATCTTGCGGAGGATCTCGGGGACGATGCCTCCCTGCTGGTCCACGAGCGTGAGCAGCAGATGCTCCGGCGTGATTTCGGGGTGGCCCTCGCGGTCGGCGAGCTGCTGCGCTGCTGCAATGGCTTCCTGCGCTTTCTCGGTGTATTTCTGGATGTTCATGGCCGTTCTCTAACTACGACTCTCATATTTGCGGATCTGTTCCCAGGCCTGCCGCTGATCCTTCGTCAGCGTGCGGGGGAGCTGCACGTCCGCGGTTGCGTACAGATCGCCTTTGGCGTCGGCCTTGCCGATGACGGGCATGCCGTGGCCCTTCAGGCGAAAGATCTGTCCCGGCTGCGTCGTCTCGGGGACTTTCAGGCGCACCGATCCCGTGATGGTCGGCACCTGCGCTTCGCCGCCCAGGACGGCGATCGTCACGGGGATCGGCACCTTCACGGAAAGATCGTCCCCCTGGCGCTCGAACACGGGGTGCGGCTTGATGCGGACGCGCAGGAACAGGTCGCCTGACGCCGCGCCGCCCGATCCGGTCTCGCCCTCGCCCGCGGCGCGCACGCGCGAGCCGTCCTTCACGCCGGCAGGGATGCGGACGTCGATGCTCCGCGCGTGTCCGCCGTGCGCGATCGAAATCCGCCGCATCGCGCCGTGGTAGGCCTCCTCGAGCGTCAGTTCCGCCTCCGACTCGATGTCGCGTCCCTTCTGGCTCCTGGGCGCGCGTCCGCGCGCGCGTCCTTCCTGGCCGCCCGCCGCCGCGCCGCCGAAAAACGTCTTGAAGAAGTCCGAGAACGGATCCTCGGTCCCGAACATGTCCCGCATCTCTTCCTCGGACATCGTCCGGTAGCCGCCGGGACCGCCCATGTTGATCGTCCACGCTCCCCCTTCGCCGCCAAATCCCCCGCCGAACGGGGATCCGCCGGGGAATGGCTGTCCCTGCTGCTGGGCCTGCTCGTACATCCGCCAGTTGGCGCCCAGCTCGTCGTATTTCCGGCGTTTCTCCGGATCGCCGAGGACCTCGTACGCCTCGTTGATTTCCTTGAACTTCGCTTCGGCGCCCTTGTCGCCCGGATTCACGTCTGGGTGGTGCTTGCGGGCGAGCTTGCGATACGCCTGCTTCAACTCCTTGTCCGTCGCCGTTTTCGGGACGCCGAGGGTCGCGTAGTAGTCCTTGAATTCCATCAGGGCAGCAACCGATCCGCAAGGTTCACGCCAGGCCAGACCATCTTGATAAAGTACTCCTGCTGGCGCATGGACGTCCAATTCGCCGACTTCATCACGATCGGCCTGCTCGTCCTGCTCGAAGGGCTCCTGAGCGCCGACAACGCGCTCGTGCTCGCCCTGATGATCCTGGGCCTGCCGCGGCCGGATCAGAAGAAGGCGCTCCGCTACGGGCTGGTCGGGGCGTTCGGCTTCCGCACCATCGCCACCCTTCTGGCGACGTACCTAATCCGCATCGAGTGGGTGAAACTGCTCGGCGGGCTCTACCTGCTCTATCTATCGTACGAGCATTTCTTCCGAAGCGGCAGCTCCGAAGCGCGCAGCAAGCCGACGCCGGCCCGGGCGTGGCTCGGACTGTCGGCGTTATGGGGGACCGTGGTGAAGGTCGAGCTGGTGAACATCGCGTTCTCCGTGGACTCGATTCTGGTCGCGGTCGCGATGTCGAAGAAGACGTGGGTCGTGCTCGCCGGCGGACTGCTCGGCATCGTCGCGATCCGCGTCGTGATCGCGCAGTTGCTCGCCATCGTTCGCAAGTATCCCGCGATCGTGGACGGCGCCTTCATCATCATCGCCTGGGTCGGCGTGAAGCTGCTGGTCGAATACCTGCGCATGGCCGGACTGATCCACTTCGAGATCAACAAGTGGTTCTCGTTCGGCCTCATCGGGGTCATCTTCCTGCTGTCGTATCTGTACGCGCGGCGACAGGGGCCCGTCCCTGACGCCGAAGAAGAGGCGGAGGAACTGCTCAAGCGAAACGAGTAGGGGTTGGGGGTGGGGCTGTCGGCGGGTCGGCGGCCCCCACCCCTGACACCCGACCCCCGACCCCCATCAAGATCCTGCGAGCTTCAGATCGAGCGTTTTGATGCCGCCTTCGTCGAGTGTGAACCTTGTCGCCTTCTTGCTCGCGCGCGCGAGCCATTCCGGATCGTTCCATTCTCCGACCGCGACGTAATCGACGGCGATCGCGTAGTAGCTGCCCGGCGGCAGGTTGTTGATCTTGAACTGCCCCTGCTGATCCGGACGCGCCGACTGCGCCCATCGGTTCGCCGCCAGCGTCCACTTCTGCTCGTCGTCCGAGAAGACGACGACGGTGTAGTCCTTCAGCGGCTGACCGCCCTCGCCGGTCACGCCGCCAGTGACCACCGACGTCCGGTTCGTCATCTCGATCGTGATGTCGGCCACGTCTTCGCCAGGTTTGAAGTCGATCCCTTTGTCGGTGACGTCGGCGCCGTTCGCGAGAACGCGCTTTACATGCCAGCCCTTCGGCGGATTCGCGAATCGGAACGTGCGGCCGCCAACCAGTCCGTCGATCTCGAACGCTCCGTTCTCCTTGACGGTGGCGTTCCCGAACGCGGCCGCCGCGGGACCGGCCGTATCGGGATCGGTCTGGACCGCGAGGAGACGCATCTGCGGCACACCGTCGGGGATCGCGCCGCCTTCGAACGTGATCCTGCCTGTCGCCTTCGCGCCGCGCGTGCCGACGACGGTGAGGCCGATGATGTCGTCGCCCGCGACCGTGATATTCGCGGTCGCGAACTCGCGCTCCTGCGGGCCTGGGGCCGGCGGCGATGAGCCGCTGTCCCCACCGCCGAACATCACCATCGCCTGGCCCGCGGCGTTCATGATCGCCGCGAGCGACTGGATCTGGATCGAGTAGTCGCCGGGGGCGACGCCCGTCAGCGTGAACTGACCGTCCTTGTTCGTGCGCGACGTGCCGCCGGGCATCATGCCAATCGCTTCCTTCGTGGCCGGCATCAGCATCACCATCGCGGCAGCCATCGGCTTGCCGTCGGATCCGACGGCCATCCCGGTGATCCGGGCGAGCCGGACCGGCTGCAACTGGATGTCGACGCTGGGAAGCTCCTGGCCGACGGCGAGCGCGAGCCGTTGCGCTTCCGCGGGATTCGGCGTGCCCGGATAGTACGTGGCGGCGTAGCCGGAGTTCTGGTTCGAGCCGGTGGGCCCGCCGACGTTCGCGCCGCCGAGCATGTCCATCACCATCGTGTCGAGCGTCCGCAGGGTCGCGCTGACGTAGTACTCGCCCGGGGGCAGGCCGTAGATGCGGAACTGTCCGAGATCGTTCGTCATTCCGTTCCGTCCGGCCGGCACCAGCCGTCGCCTGCCGCTGGTGAACTGCATGCGCATCGCGACGACGTTCGCCTCGGCGACGGGCTCGCCGAATTCGTCGACCACGCGTCCGGACAGGACGCTCCCGCGGGGAAGCGCGACGTCCGCCTTGTCCATCACCTGCGCCTCGACGAGTTCGATCGGCCGGCCGGGCTCGAAGGGCCGGCTCTGTCCGTACTGCATCGTCACGTAGCCGGACTTCGACACGCTCACATTGAAGCGTCCGGCGGGCAGGTCGCGGAATTCATACCGCCCCTGCGCATCGGTGAGCGCGGTCTTGGTTCCGATATCGGGGCCGCTGATGCGCACCTGCGCGCGGCGGACGACCGACCCCGAGTCGCTGGCCACGACCTTTCCCAGCAGACGGCCGGTACCGGTCTTCGGCTGCCGGCCCGGCGGCAGCATCTGCAGGGGGCCCATGTCGTTGGTGTTGATCTGGATCTGCTGCCGCACTTCCTGCGCGCGAACAGCCGGCGGCGCGAGTACAAGCAGCGTCAGCGCAAGCGAGAGAGCTTTCTGGTGCATGGTGACATTTTGGACGAGGTTGGCCCGAAAAGGTTGCGCGCCGAGAGTTTTTACGATCTTTACAATCCGAGGGGGCGGGTGCCCCGGTATCGCTGCCACACGTCCGAAACCGCGTCGGCCAGCGCGCCGATGAACGCCGGATGCAGATTGACGGCTTCGGCGCGCGCCATCGCGATGCCGGACTCGCGGCACGTGTCCGCAGCCTCGACGTCGAGATCGTACAGCACCTCCACGTGATCGCACAGGAAGCCGACCGGACAGAGGACGGCGGCGTCCAGGCCGGCGGACCGCTCGGCTTTGAGGTAATCGCAGATGTCGGGTTCGAGCCAGGGATCGCCGGGGCGGCCGCTGCGGCTCTGGTAGACGAGGGCCCATTGCCGCGGACTGGACGGATCGGGGTTCCCGGGCCTCGGACTGCGCGGACTGGACGGATCGGGGTTCCCGGGCCGCGGACTGCGCGGACTACCCGGATCGGGGTTTCCCGGCCGCGGATTCCGCGGACTGCGCGGATCGGGGTTCCCGGGCCGCGGATTCTGCGGACTGGGTGGGTCGGGGTTCCCGGGCCGCGGATTCTGCGGACTGGGTGGGTTGGGGTTCCCGGGCCGCGGATTCTGCGGACTGGGTGGATCGGGGTTCCCGGGCCGCGGATTCTGCGGACTGGGTGGATCGGGGTTCCCGGGCCGCGGATTCTGCGGACTGGGTGGATCGGGGTTCCCGACCGCGTGGGCGATCCGCGCGGCCGACGCGCGGAGCTGCTCCTCGTACGGGTACTGCCGCGCCATCGAGAGCGGAATGCTGTGCGCCGTGAAGATCAGGCGCGCGCGATCGCGGCGGCCGTCCGGCAGGCGGGCGAAGGCCTGGCGGATGTGATCGGCGTTGGCCTCGATGAAACCCGGATGTTCGTGCCAGTCGCCGACGTAGATGACCTCGACGTCGGCAAGGCCGTCCCGGATCAGGCTCGCCCGCGCGTCGCGGACGTTCTCGCGGTACTGCAGGCAGCCGGAGTAGGACCGCTGCGCGGCGGCCAGGATCCCGATCACGCGGCGGACGCCGCTGCGCGACATCTCCGCGAGCGTATCGGCGAGGTAGGGATGCCAGTTGCGCATGCCGACGCGAACGGGCAGGGGAATGCCGCGCTGCGCGAGGGCGCTCTCGAGCGCGCGCGCCTGCCCGAGCGTCAGCTCGGTGAGCGGCGAGACGCCGCCGAAGCGCTCGTAGTGGTGCGCCACCTCGTCGACGCGCTCGGGGCTGACGCGGCGTCCGCGCAGCACGTTCTCGAGAAACGGCCGGACGTCGGCCGGCCCCTGCGGCCCGCCGAACGCGACCAGCAGCACGGCGTCAAACGGCGCGGCCATCGTCGTCGTCGATTATAGAGGTTCCTCAGAAGAGGACACTGGGGTCAGATCTTGATTTTCGACGGGGTTCGATCGCCGCAGGCAATAATCAAGATCTGACCCCGATGTCCTCAAAATACGGCACCGACCCCTCAGGCAATCCCCTCGATCGCTTCGGGCTCTCGCGACCGGTCTGGCTGCTCGGATGGGTGAGCTTTTTCACCGACACCGCCAGCGAGATGGTGTATCCGCTCCTGCCGCTCTTCCTGACGCGGGTCCTCGGCGCCGGCGCGATGTCGCTCGGCGTGATCGAGGGCGTCGCCGAAGGCGCGAACAGCCTTCTGAAGATCGTGTCGGGCTGGCTCGCCGATCGCACGGGCGCGCCCAAGCGGCTGGTGCTGGCGGGATACGGCCTCTCGTCGCTCGTCCGTCCGCTGATTTCGTTCGTGACGATGTGGCCGCAGGTGCTCGCGCTGCGCTTCGTCGACCGGCTGGGGAAGGGCGTTCGCACGTCGCCCCGGGACGCGATGCTTGCGAGCTTTGCCCCGGCGCAGACGCGAGGCCGCGTCTACGGCTTCCATCGCGCGATGGATCATGCGGGTGCCGTCACCGGACCGCTCGTCGCCACCGCCTATCTGTATTTCCACCCCGACGCCTATCGCGCGCTCTTCACGTGGACGCTCGTCCCCGGCATCATCGTCATCCTGCTGATCCTGCGTCTGCCCGACACGCGCCTCGGCGGCCGCGCGCGGCAGGACACTCCCGCGGTCCGCGCGCCCCGCGCGCCGATGCCACCGCAGTTCCGGCGTGCGATGGCCGTCATCACGATCTTTTCGCTCGGCAACGCGAGCGACGCGTTCATCTTGTTGCGCCTGACCGACCTTGGGGAACCCCCAGTCTGGATTCCGTTGCTGTGGTCCGGATTGCACGTCGTGAAGATGAGCTCTTCTGTGATCGGCGGCGCCCTGTCGGACCGCTTCGGACGCCGCGCGATGATCGCGCTCGGCTACCTGTGGTACGCCGCGATCTATGCCGCATTCGCATGGTTCACCACGCGGTCCGCGGTGATCGCGATCTTTCTGGCCTACGGCCTGTACTTCGGGTTGACCGAAGGCGTCGAGAAGGCCTGGGTCGCCGACATGGCGCCGGCCGACGCCCGGGGCTGGGCGTTCGGCATCTACAACGCGGCGCTCGGCTTCGGCGGCCTCGCCGCGAGCGTGATCTTCGGCGCGATCTGGACGCGCGTGTCGCCGGCCGCGGCGTTTCTCACCGGTGCGTGTCTCGCGCTCGCCGCGAGCCTCCTGCTATACTTGGCCTTTTCCGATGCCCAGGATTCTCGTCACCAACGATGACGGCGTGCGCTCCGACGGCATCCACGCGCTCGCCGACGTCCTTCGTCCGCTCGGCGACGTCCTCGTCGTCGCGCCGCACATCGAGGCCAGCGCGATCGGCCATGCGCTGACGCTCCGGCGTCCGCTCCGCATCGAGCAGGTCGGCGAGGGCGTGTACGAAGTCGACGGCACGCCGACCGACTGCGTCAACATCGCGGTCTCGAAGCTGTTCGGCTCGCTGCCCGATCTCGTCGTGTCCGGCATCAACAAAGGACTCAACCTCGGCGACGATGTGACGTATTCGGGGACGGTGTCGGGCGCGCTGGAGGGCGCGCTGCTCGGCGTGCCCAGCATCGCGGTCTCGCTCGCGCGGACGTCCGGCACCTACGATTTCGGTCCTGCTTCGTCGGCCGCGGCGGCGATCGCGTCGTTCGCGCTTCGCGGCGGCATCACGCCGCCGACGTTTCTGAGCCTCAACGTGCCGACGGGGGCCCCGAAAGGCTTCCGGCTGACCGTCCAGGCCAAGCGCAATCACGTGACCATCGTCGACGAGCGCTGCGACCCGCGCGGCAAGGCGTACTACTGGATCGAAGAAGGGGAGAACAACTGGGAGCCCCACGATCGATCCGACTTCCAGGCGGTGCACGACGGATACGTCTCCATCACTCCGCTGCATCCGGACCTGACCGACCACGATGCGCTCGCGCGGCTGCAATCGCTCCCGCTGGCGAAGGCGCTCTGGGACTCGTCCGCGGCGCGCTGAAGGCGGGTCGTGCCGAAGACGCGCCGCCAAAATCGCTGGACTTTCGGGCGATATTCGCGCCGCCGGATTCCCGCGTGGCCCCCGAGTGTCCGTTGACGTAGAATAGGGGTTCACGCTTGTGTCGGGGCGTGGCTCAGTCTGGTAGAGCACTCGGTTCGGGACCGAGGGGTCGGAGGTTCGAATCCTCTCGCCCCGACCATTTCACTGGCGCGAGGCGGTCGGCGCTTCGCGCCGACTTCACTCCGTCGTCCCCCTGGCTGCCGCCTAGATCTTGGCCGAAATAGCTATTCAGCCATTCCTCGTAGTCCCGTTCATCCGCAAACCCACCTAGCAGCCCGTGGTACAAGTCGCAATTTTCATGCGTCCGACTCGGCGACGACGAATCCGAATGATTCGCCGTCCGATCGCGTGTGATCGCGACGTGGCGACCAGATCGTTGCGAAGACATCGACAATGAGCGTGCACATCGCCATGATCATCGCGGCGAGCGCCACAGCGCGTCCCTGGAGGCTGCGCGGCGTGCCGACACCGCAGAGCGTCCGCATCCAGAGGCCGAGATTGAACGCGCCGGCATGAATCAACAGTCGCTTGAGCACGTTCTCGTGTCCGCGCACGTGCGATCGCCGGAGTCCACCGCTCTCGTAAAGATGCGCACACGGGCGCTCGAGCAATTCGCCGCGTCTGCGGAGCAGCCGTTTTCCGCGGGCGCCGCGGATGCGCCGTCGGTTCGCATACACCGCGTCTCGTTCGGCTGCTTGATCGGTCCAAGACTGCGGCCCGCGATCCGGCTCGCTGATGTAGGTGCGAATCCCCAGTGTCTCCAGATCGTGCACCGTCGTTCGACTGTGGTAGCCCTTGTCGGCGACGACCTCTTCGATCACCGCCACCGTGTCATCGGTAACGGCCGCGACCGCCTCGAGTTGCTCGACGGCTTCGGCTGGCGTCTCTTGGATCGTCGTCGTGTCGCCCTCGTCCGCGCCCTGCACGGTGATGCCGACGATCGCGCCCGTCTCGAGATCAATGGCGTGCTCGGCCTTGTGGGCCAGATGCGTCCGGCCATCCTTCATCTTCGTGATCTTCGCGTCGGGATCGTGTGGATGCGTCCAATCGTCATTGGAGCCTTTCTTCTTTCGCTTCCGATCGATCCGCGCCAAATCGGCGCGCGTGGGCGTCCCAATGCCCGAGGCCTTCGCGCGCGTCGTCAGAAACTCCTCGTAGCTCTCCCCGCTGTCGCGTCGGACGATGCTCCGCAGCGCTGCGTTGGCTTCGAGCGTCGTGGCATCGACGCCGATCGTCTTGCCCTGCACGAGGCCGGCTGCACTCAGGCACTGCAGCACCCAGGTAAAGACGGCCCGATGCGCTTCGAGGGCGATCAATCGGCGCGTGCGCGAAATCGTCGAGTGGTCGGGCGGCGCGCCTTCCAGCCCTACGCCGAGAAAGTCGCGCAACGCCAGCGAATCTGCCGCACGCCAGGCGATGCCGCGCTCCGAGTCAATCCCCTCGAAGTACCCCATGAGCAGCAGTCGGAAATAGATGCCCGGCGGCAGGCCGGGCCGGCCCATCGTTTCGGCATAGAACCCCGCGCACTGGGCCTCGGCGAAATCGTCGAACCCGTGCTCACGCAGCAGCTGATTCAAACGCCGATAAAACGGGTGGCTCGCGGCGGTCGGGAGGTCCGTCGTCGGCACCCACATCGCCGCCTGTCGATCGCTTGCGTTTGCCCATCGACATATCGTGCATTCTAGTACGAGGCGAATTTCTGCCAACACCAATTCCTCCTCCGCGACAGCCGATGTGACCTGCATGGTATGGCCCAACTTGCTATAGTGAGCCAGGCGCCGCGTGACCGTTGTTCTATTGTCAAACGAGTGAAAGTCGACCCATGCGAATGCTCCTTGCGTCGTGCATCCTGGCCTGGTCGGTTGCCCCGGCATTATCGGCACAGGACAACCCTGATTTTTCGGGAGACTGGATCTTGGTGAGCCCAATCAACGCCGCGTCGGACGCGGCCCAGGCAATGACCGTGCGTGAGTCGTTTGGGCGTGAATCCGTGAAAGGGACTCCGATCGATCCCCCACTCATCACGCTTGCGGTGGAGCGACGCTTCAACAGCGGCGTACATTCCGAACTCTACACAATCGGCACTCAGGGAGGAATCGTTGGCGGGGTGGTGGGAAATAGTGGCACTGGGCTCAGCAGCGAGAGCCAGCAGACTCGTTTCTCGACGACCTGGGATGGCGATAGGCTCGTGATCGACATCAGGTATTCGGGGCGACCAGTGGACGTGGGGGCCGAGTCGGAACACAAAGAGGTATGGTCGCTCGATCCTCAGGGCGCGCTGTTACTCACCGTTACCGACCGGAATCCGGGCACCGAGCCGACGACGACCAATCTCACTTATCGACAGCGGCCGTAAATCGACTTGCACCACGGGCTGCTAGCGCGATCTGGCTCGGCGGCCTCTGTCGTCGTCGAGCGCGATCGGTAACTTGATCAGGCTCAACGTCGCCTCGTCCAACGCACCGTTGGTGTTGAGCATCTTCAGCCGTCGCTCGAGGTCAGCGCGTGACGACGTGCCGGCGAGACCCGGGGCGAGACGCGCCGCCGCGTCGCCCAGCTCATGTGCCTCCTTCAGGACGGATGCCACGATTTCGCGCCGCCGGGAATCGAAGTCGAGCGTTCGGATCCGCACATCGAGTTGACGATGGGGATCGTAGGCGGTGGCTGACGGGTCCTCCTCTTTCAGACGACTCGCTTCGTATCGCAGCGTCTCGATCATCAGACGCGCGAAACTTTGCTGACCGCGCAGGATCGCCGGCCGGATCGCCGCCCGGAAGCGTGCTTCGCAGTCGGCAGCGACGCATTGCGAACGCAATGTCGCCGACCGATCCGCACCTGTGACGGACGTCGCCAGCGCGCGGATCGACGTGTTCAGGGCGTCGATGTCACGTTGAATCTCCGCGGCGCGACGCGCGCGCGCGGCAGCCGTCGTCACTGCCTTGTGAGCCGACAGGATGCCGAGCCCCTTCGCGACGCGGGTGCATTTCGAGAGATCGGCGGATGGAAACTGCGCCGACAGTTGCTGACGGAATGTGACCTGGCTGTGAATCGCCTCGGGGCCTGCCGCCATCAGCACCTTCGCCATGCCCGCGCGCCCGATGCCCGTGCACGATTCCAGATCCATCAGGTCCTCGGCAACGAGACCTTCGACCTGAAACTGCAGGCCCGTGGAGTCGTCGACGCCGATCGGTCCGCTGCCGCCCAAGAGCGGCTGCACGTCGCAGGGCCCGAGCGCCGTACCTCGCGCGTGCGTCGCGCGCAGCTTCGGCTCCATCGACCAGTACTCGGCCCAGCCCTCGTTGAAGGCGAATCCCGGGTTGGTGATGTCGCAGTAGCCGTGCGCGCGGCCGTAGAAGTACACGGTCGAGTCATGGTTGAAGTGATCGGTGCCACCATCGAGATAGTGCCTATACGTGTGGCCGAATTCGTGGAGGGACGCCTGAAGATTCTTCGCCACGTCCGCCGGGTGCCCCGTAGGCTTGTTCACGAAATCTTCGGCGATGACGGGCTGCTTGTCCGGCCAGTCGGTGTTGAGCCGATACGAGATGGGCGAGATGAATCCGCGCCAGATGACGAGGTCGTAGCGCGGCTGGGGCGGAACGGCCCCAATGGCCTGCAGCGTCGTCGCCTCCTCCTCGAATGCGAAGCGCCCTCCCTCGAAGATGGCGCACTTGGGTGTCGACGAGCCGCCGTTGCGCGAGATCTGGATGTTTCCGAAATCGAGCTGACCGGTGGTGTTCGGCTGCGCATCCGTGCCGAGCGTCCAGGGCTGGTCGCTCCACGAATCGCGGAGCGAGACGGGCCGCGTCGATCCGACGAGCCGCAGACGCGCGTAATAGCTCCCCGACGTGTCGGTGATGACCGGGAACGAGTAGCGCCCATCCCCGTCGGTGACGGTCGATCCGTACCAGTCGTCGAACCAGAAGTCGACCGACCGGAAGAGATCGACGCGCGCAAACTTCACCGGGGCGATCACCCCCCGGTCGTTGCACTCGAAGCGCCCTTTCGCGAGAAAACTCTGCGTGTGCCGCGGACACGTGCCATGTACCAGCGCCAGCGCGCTCGTCTGCGCCACCGTGTTACCGGCGTTGAATGTGAGGAGGACGTCTGGGATGTCGACGCCGCTGACGATGTTTGCCTTCAGAGTCCCGCCGTCGACGATGATGTTGCCTGGGAAGTTGAGGACGATCGTCGACGGAGTGAAGGTGAGGCCGGCGCCGGAGGAGGAGACCCCGACGCCGATCGGGCCTGCAATGCTCCAGTAGCGGCGCACCTGTATCGGAATGCTCAGCGTCGTCGTCACGCCGTCCGGCTCCAGCGTGCAGGTGGCGGCGTCCACCACCAGAGGCGCCAGGATCTGGAGGGGATCGGCGACCTCGACGCCGAGATCCACGGTGCGGCTTGCGGCGCCGGCCGACGGGCTGCCAGGCGTCAGCGTGAACTGCGCCTGGAAATGATGCGGCGGGACATTGTTCGCGGCCGTCAGCCGCACGGTGGTCGTGGTTCCTGCGAACGGATCGTCGAGGAGTTGCACGCTCACGCCCGGGATTGCCGCAGAGAGCGCGATCTGGATCGGCCCGGTCGATGCGGTCGTCCGCACGACCTGAATCTGCACGTCCACCGGCGCGCCCTTCGTGAGCAGGGTGACGGGGGCAGGGGAGAGGACCTGAAAGTCCGGGACCGTCGCGCTCGGGGCCTGCAGCGCAATGTCGCGCACCAGCACCGCGGCATTGAGTGTTGGCAAATCGACGACCTCGAAGATGACGCCGGCGATGACCGGGGCGGCACTTGGCGCCATCAGCGCGACCTCCACCTGTGTACCGGTCGGCATCCGCAACGACTTCGTGACCACGGCGACCGGGTTCTGGCCGGCATCGACTGCCGTGAAGCGCACGGTCGCGCGCGTGCCTTTATTCACCGAGGTCAGCCCCACGTGGAGAATCGCAGACGATTGCGGATCCGAGAACACGAGGTGACCTCGAGATGAGACGAACTCGCAGCCGGAATTCGCCTGGCACTTATCGAACCGGGCCACCCGCACGCCGGCCACATCGTCTGTTATGGCCCCCACACCGTCCTGCACCACGAAGCGGAGGCCCTGGGTCGCCAGTTGACCATCGAGTGGAGTCCCCGCAGGAATCGACGTGAAGTCGATGGTCTGCCCGGCAGCCATGGGGGCGACCGCTACGACGAATAGCACCGTCAACAGGCGAGTCATCGTTCACTCCTGGGGTTGAGAAGGGAGACCGGGGGGCGAGACCTGCCGCGCAACGTCCACAGAACCTCGTGCGGCGGCCAGAGCGTAGCACCAGTAGTCTGCGGCGGCAATGCCACCGCATGTCAGGGCGCTGCGCGCCAGCTGGTGGGCTCCATCTTGCACTGGAACAGCTTCGGGAGTGAGCCGAGAGACATGACTAAACTGCGAAGCCGTGAAGACATGGATGAGCTGTTCCAGCTGCTCGTCGATAACGTGAGGGATTACGCGATTTTCATCCTCGATACGGACGGGCGGGCGCTGACCTGGAACGCGGGCGTCCTGCGCATGCTCGGATACGACGAGCGGGAGTTTCTGGGTCTCGAATTCTCCAGGCTGTTTCGACCCGCTGACCATGACGACGCAGCTCGCGAGATGCAGACCGCTGCCGCAAACGGCCGGTCCGATGACGAGCGCTGGCACGTCAGGAAGGACGGCTCCGAGCTGTGGGTCACTGGCGTCCTCACCGCTCTCCGGAATCCGGCCGGCGAACTTCGCGGCTACGCGAAAGTCATGCGCGACACGACGCTTCAGAAGAGCGCGGCCGCCGAACGCGAGCAATTGCTGCAACGGGAGCTGTCGGCGCGCGCCGACGCCGAACGCGCGAATCGAATCAAGGACGACTTTCTCGCCATCGCTTCACACGAACTTCGGACGCCCCTCAACGCGATCCTCGGCTGGGCTCGCATGCTCGCGACGGATCAGCTCGACGGCGTTCGGGCCAAGCGCGCGGTCGAGATCATCGAGCGCAATGCCAAAGCCCAGGCCCAGCTCATCGAGGATCTGCTCGATGTATCCAGAATCATCACCGGCAAGCTGCAGCTCGAGCTACGTCCTCTGATGCTACAGACAGTCCTGCTCGAGGCCGTGGAGTCGGTCGCCCATGCCGCCCGAGAGAAGGGCATTGATCTCGCGATCGATTCGACGGAGGAGGACGGCTTCATCGACGGCGACGCCGGCCGCCTGCAGCAGGTCATCTGGAACCTGCTGTCGAACGCGGTCAAGTTCACGCCCGCGGGAGGGCGCATCGAGGTGCGGCTTCACAGATACGGCCACTCGCTGGAACTGGTCGTTCGAGACACCGGCGAAGGGATGGAGAGCGATGAGCTCCCGCTGATTTTCGATCGCTTTCACCAGATCGCGCAGAGGCAACGGAACACGCGAGGCGGCCTCGGATTGGGACTCTCGATTGCCCGTCACATCGTCGAAGCGCACGGCGGCACGATCCGCGCCCACAGCGACGGCATAGGGAAGGGCTCCACTTTCACGGTCATCCTTCCGCTGGCCACCGGAGTGACCCCGGAGAAGGAGTCCGGTGAATTGGATCTCGAATGTCCGGCCGCGCTCGAAGGCCGCCGCGTGCTGATCGTTGAAGACAAGCCCGACTCTCGGGAACTGCTCGAGATGATCTTCGACGACTGCAAGATGCACGTCGTGGGCGTGGATTCGGTCCGCAGCGCGCTCCGCGCGATCGACCGGGAGCGTTTCGACGTGATCGTGAGCGACATCGGCTTGCCGGACGGCGAAAATGGGCTCGCGCTGATGCGTCTGGTTCGCGCGCGTCCTGCCGACCTCGGTGGTCGGACTCCGGCCATTGCGCTGACGGCGTACGCGAGCGCCACGGACCGTCGACAAGCCCTGGAAGCCGGGTATCAGACGCATGTGGCGAAGCCGTTCGACCCGACGGAATTGCTTGCCGCAGTCGCATCCCTTCTCAGCGTGCAGAAGCCGATCGCGGCCGACGAGTCCTAGGGGCGCTTCGCGGCGGGGAGGCTCGTCAGTCGTCAGTCGGCGGCGGGGCGTGCCGGGCGCGGGCGCGGCTCGGGGCTTCGCGCTCGACGCGGACGATCCAGCGAAGCTCGCTGCGGAGCTGCTGGATCATCAGCTTGATCATCCAGACCGCTTCGTGGAACTCGTGGCCGACCTCTCGCCGCACGGCGGCGAGCGTCTGCTCCTCGCGCGCGAGCTCCCCCTCGAGAAAGGTCCGGCGTTTGTGCAGTTGCCGCTTGAAGACGCCGGGCCGCGCCTGCCACGAGAGAGCCATCCAGGTCAGGAACGCGGGCCGTTCGCGCTCGCTCGTCCACGCGGCGCGCTCGAGCGCGTCGGCGAGCGCCGCCGTGCCGGCGGCGGTGCTCGAGAACACGCGCCGCTCGGGCCCGGCGGACGGCGCGGCGCTCGCGGCAGCGCGAATCAGGCCGAGGCGGGCGAGCTTCTCCAGCGAGTAGTAGACCTGCGGCCGTGACACCGCCGCCCAGTCCTTCACCTGCCGCCGCTCGAGCTCGGCGTTCACTTCGTAACCGTGCATCGGGCGCTCGGCCACCAGGCTGAGCACCACCAAGTCCGGGGTCGTCAGGCTTCTCGGCATCATCCGCGTCGGCATCGCTTGACAAGCATAGCACGACTAGTCTAATTTAGACTAGTTTGAGGTTGATACATGCTTTTCACCATCACGGCCGCGGCGATCGGGATGCTGACGCCCGCGGCTCTTCACACAGGGAGTACGCCGATGACCGTTCCGCAGTTGCAGCACCTGGCCCCCGTTCTCGTGGTCGATCGCGTCGAGCCGTGCGTGACGTTCTGGGTGGATCGCTTCGGGTTCAAGGTCGAGAACGAAGTGCCGGGCCCCGACGGCCGGCTGATCTTCGCCAGCGTGAAGAAGGATGGCCTCGAGGTGATGTACCAAACGCGCGCCAGCGTGCTCGCCGAGAATCCCGACGCCGCCAGGGAGCTCGACGGCCACTCGGTCGCGCTGTTCATCACGGTGAATGACCTGGATGCCGTCGAACGCGCGGTCGCCGGCGCCCCGGTGGTCAAGCCGCGCCACAAGACCTTCTACGGATCGACCGAGCTGTACGTCCGCGAACCGGGGGGAAACACGGTGGGGTTTGCCGCCTTCGCCAAGTGATGCATCCTTGGGCATGATCGGAGGCGGCGTGTTGTGCGTTGACTGAGAGGATCGACGTCCTGATCGTTGGGGCAGGACCCACCGGATTGGTCCTGGCCCTCTGGCTGACTCGGGTCGGCGTCCGTGTGCGCATCATCGACAAGACGATGGAGCCGGGAACCACGTCGCGCGCGCTCGCCGTCCAGGCCCGTACCCTCGAACTGTATCGCCAGATGGGCCTGGCCGACGCGGTCGTCGCCCGAGGCCGGAAGATGACCGCCGTCAACCTCTGGAGAACCGGCAAACACGTCGCACACGTAGTGTTCGGGGACATGGGCGCCGATCTGAGTCCGTTTCCCTATGCCCTGATCTACCCGCAAGACGAGCACGAGCGCCTGCTGATCGACCGCCTCGCTGAAGCCGGCGTTCAGGTTGAGCGCCAGACGGAACTGGCGGGGTTCGAGGAGACGGCGACGGGCCTGCGCGGCCGCCTCATGGGTCCCGACGGCATCGCGAACGCGTGCGAGGCCGCCTACCTCGCGGGCTGCGATGGCGCGCACTCCGCCGTCCGCGAGGGTCTGGGGATCGGTTTTCCCGGCGGCACGTACAACCATCTCTTTTATGTCGCCGACGTCGACGCGCGCGGCGACGTGATGAACGGCGAGTTGCACGGCGCCCTGGACACGAAGGATTTTCTCCTCGTCTTTCCACTCAAGGATGACGGGCGCGCGCGTCTCATCGGCACGGTGCGCACGGACGCCGGGCAGCGGCGCGACGACCTGACGTGGGATGACGTCAGCCAGCGCGTCATCGAGTGGATGCGCATCGACGTCGAGCGCGTGCATTGGTTCTCGACATACCGGGTTCACCACCGGGTCGCCGATCGGTTCCGCAGCGGGCGGACGTTCCTGCTCGGCGACGCGGCGCACATCCACAGTCCGGTGGGCGGCCAAGGCATGAATACGGGCATCGGCGATGCCGTGAACCTCGCCTGGAAGATCGCCGACGTCCTGCACGCACGTGCGGATGAATCGCTCCTCGATAGTTACGAGCCGGAGCGCATCGGGTTCGCCAGGCGCCTGGTCGCGACGACCGACCGGGTGTTCACGGGCGTGACGAGTGACGGTGCGATGGCCCGGCGCATCCGCCTGGACATCGTGCCCGCCGTGGCGCCGGCCGTGTTCGCGATCGCGGCCGCTCGGCGCTTCATGTTTCGCACGGTCTCGCAAACGGCGGTGCGCTATCGCGGCAGCCGGTTGAGCGAGGGACGCGCGGGAAAAGTGCATGGAGGCGATCGGTTGCCGTGGGTGCCAACGAACCAGAACGATCTCGACAACTTCGCAGCGTTGACGTCGCTCGACTGGCAAGTCCATGTGTACGGCGATGCCTCCCGCGCGATACGGGCGGCATGCGACGAGCGGAAACTGCCGCTGCACGTCTTTCCGTGGCGCCCGGAGACGGGCAGGGCGGGCCTGCAACGCAATGCCGTCTATCTCGTACGGCCCGACGGCTATGTGGCTCTGGCGGATCCCGAGGGAAGCGCCGCGACCCTCATGGCCTATCTCGAGGCGCGCAAGCCGTCTTGAGGCGGCCGCGATCGCCGAACGAGCCATTTGCACTCATGGATGGGTCGCCTCAGCGCGGCGGTACATGCCTTGAAAGTACGGAAGCCAGGAGGCGTCATGGAAGCCACAAATGCCTTGGCTCGACTCACGGATCAGCCGGCACTCGATCCGATTGCGGAACCGCTGAGCCGGGCAGTACGCGCCGCGTACGAGCTGGCCGGGCCCGTCGGCCGGCAGGCGAAGAATGCCCTGCACG
>Ga0310810_10000821_pt1 | contig 31562 bp, 35 predicted proteins | sample NCmetagenome_FD_207641 | JGI IMG/M metagenome (GOLD analysis project Ga0310810, IMG submission 207641) | Soil microbial communities from experimental microcosm in Duke University, North Carolina, United States - NC | ecosystem: Engineered > Artificial ecosystem > Soil microcosm > Unclassified ... | reverse complement strand
CGCATCGAGATTTCGATCGTGCTCCATGCACGCCCGGCCGAATCCGCCAGACGCTTGAGCTCAGCGACCGACACCGCGACCTCCGCCGGCGACTTCGACGACATCGCGTGCCAGCCATCACCAAGCGCGATCACGCGACGCAGTGCGGCCGGCGAAACGCCGCCGACCCAGATGGGCGGATGCGGTTTCTGCAGCGGCTTGGGCTCCGCCCCGGCGTCCGCGATGTGAAAGAATTCCCCGTCGAACCGCGGCTCGCGCTCGGTCCACATCGCCTTGAACATGCGCAGCGCCTCGTCGGCGGCGCGGCCGCGCCGGGCGAAATCCACCCCGAGAATTTCCAGCTCCTGGCGCCACCAGCCGACGCCGACGCCGACGATGAGCCGGCCGGCCGAGAGCACGTCGATCGTCGCGAGCATCTTCGCCATCGCGACCGGATGCCGATGGCCGAGAATGAACACCGAGCACCCGATGCGTGCACGCGTGGTGACCATCGCGAGCGCGCCGAGCAGGGCCACCGGCTCGAGGTATGGCATGTCCGGCGGGATCGGAAAGCGGCGCCCGCCGCCGGGATAGTCGGCGTCGGTCGTCTTCGGGATCACGACATGGTCGCTCACCCAGAGCGACGCGAACTCGCGAGCCTCGGCCTCGCGCGCGAACGTGAGCACCGCCTCGCGGGTGACGCCGGGCGCGACCGTGGTTGGAACGTGGACGCCGATCAGCATGCGTGCCTCCTGGGGTAGAATCCCGCGCATGATCAAGCCCTATACCGCCGTCGGGCTCATCCCGACCGTTCGCGGAATCCGTCGCCGCAAAGATATCAAGGTCAACCTCGAGCATCTCAAGCATCTCGTGAAGGCGGCGTCGTGGCTGTCGAGTCTCGACCTGCCGGTGCGGCTGATCGCCTTCCCCGAGGGCGCGCTGCAGGCGTTCAACGACGAGGTGCTCGATCTCGATCACGCGACGTTCGCGCGCGAGTGCGCGATCGACATTCCGGGCGAGGAAACCGACGAGCTCGGCAAGATCGCCAAGGAGTACGGCGCTTACGTGATGGCGCAGGCGAAAGCGAAGCATCCGGACCTCCCGGACCGGTTCTTCAACGTGGGCTTCATCATCAACCCGCGCGGCAAGGTGATCCTCAAGCACTACAAGGTCTCGCCGTTGTTTCCCGTCGAGCACTCCGTCTGCCCGCACGACGTGTACGACTGGTGGGTCGAAAAGTACGGTCGCACGCTCGACGCGTTCTGGCCCGTCGCCGACACCGAGATCGGACGTCTCGGGATCATGATGGCCAACGAAGGCAGCTATCCCGAAAACGCGCGCGCGCTGGCGATGAACGGCGCCGAGGTCGTCTATCGCGCCTCATATCCGCACCCGGCCACCGGCAACGAGATCTTCGAGATCCAGAGCCGGGCGCGCGCGCTCGACAACAACATGTACGTCGTCGCGCCCAACATGGGCACGTATTACCTCTTCCCCGAGGAGACGACGCCGATCGACACGTTCGGCGGCCGCTCGTTCATCATCGACTACAAGGGCCGCATCGTCGGCAAGCAGGACTACGGCGCCGGGTCCACGTACGTGGGCGGCGTGATCGACATCGAGGCGCTGCGCGACCACCGCGCCCGCGCGCAGTGGGACAACTGGATGAAGGACCTCCGCACCGAGCTCTATCAAATCCTGTACGAAAAGCCGATCTATCCCAAGAACCTGTACCTCAAGCGCGCGCCGATGACTCACGCCGAATACCGCAACGTGATCCGCCGCCAGATCCGGCTCATGCACGACCGCGGGATCTGGGCCAAGCCCGACCGCTGAGCGTCACCTGACCGCGCGGCGCGTCCGGGACACGCGCGCGCGGCCCCGTCCGCGCGGCGAGGGCGCATCGGCATGATTCCGCTCTGGCTCAGGCTGGGCTACACGGTGATGGTCGCCGCGATCGTTCCCGTGTACCTGGCGTACTACGGCGTGGCGAATTTCCTATGGTTCTCGGACATCGCGCTGCTTATCACCGGCGTGGCGCTGTGGACCGAGAGCCGGCTGCTCGCCAGCATGATGGCCGTCGGCGTGCTGCTCCCCGAGCTGCTCTGGAACGTGAGCTTCTTCGTGCGGCTGCTCGTGAAGCTGCGCCTGTCCGCGCTCGCCGATTACATGTTCGACCGCACGATTCCTCTGTGGATCCGTGCGCTGTCGCTTTTCCACGTCCCGATGCCGGCAGTGCTGCTGTGGATGCTGCACACGCTCGGCTACGACCCGCGCGCGCTGGTCGCGCAGACCGCGCTCGGCTGGGTGGTCTTCGGCGTCACGTACGCGGTGACGAACCCCGCCGAGAACATCAACTGGGTCTTCGGCCCCGGCGGCGAGCCGCAGCGGCGCCTGCCTCCGCGCGTGTACCTCGGCCTGCTGCTCGTCGTCTTCCCGGTCATCGTCTATCTGCCGACGCACGTCGTGCTGCGCGCGGTCTTTGGCCGTTGAACGGCCGACATCACCGGTTCGCCGGGCGAAGTGCCCGATGCGCCCCGGGCGAACCGCCGATCGCCACGAACGGCGAGCATGTCCAACGTACGGATTTCACGAGTGGCGGGCGTGGCACGACGCCTGCTCTGTCATCGAACCGAGATGGGGCGCTCACGGGGGCGGCGGCGGTCGCGAACCGACCGGCACGATCCGACGAAACGGGAACAGGACGGAACGATGCACAGCGATCCCTGGCACGAGATCAGACTCCGCGAGATGTCCGACCTGAACGCGGCGGCCAACCAGCTCCTGCGCCAGGCGGGCGCGATCTTACGGTCGCCCGACGACACGAACGAGGAAGAGTAGCAGCGCAGCGGCGCCGACCACCACCCAGACCGATCCCTTCGGAAACCTCAGCAGCTCGACGAACGCGACGGCGAAGCCGGCGGCGATGACGACACTGCCCGCGGCGATCGTCGTCCACCGCCCGCGGCGCTTCATTCGAGCAGCGCGCCGAGCGCACCGCGAACGGCGCCGACGTCCGAGTCGTTTGCTCGCTCCATCGCGACGGTGACGACCCGCGGCACCTCGGTCCACGGCCGCCACGCGAGGTTCGACGGCGCGAAGAGGATCACCGCCGGCGCGCCGACCGCGGCCGCGAGGTGGCTGACACCCGAATCGTTGCCGACGTACGCCGTACATCGAGCCAGCACGCCGGCCAGCGCCCCGAGCGCAGGCGTGCGGAGCACGCGCGCCGACGGCAGCAGCGATGCCAGCTGCGCGACCACGTCGGCATCCGCGGGGCCCTCGTGAATGACGACGGCGATACCCGCGCGCGCGCTGACCGTCGTGAGCGTGTCGGCAAACGCCGCGGCCGCCCAGCGCTTGGCGCGGCCGCCCGCGCCCGGGTGCACGACGACGATCGGCCGCGAGGGATCGACCCCGGCCGCGTCGAGCGCGGCGGCGCCGTCACGCTGCAGCGCCTCCGCGACGTGCGCGGGCTCGCGGCGCGCCGTCGCGCCTGGCTCGGCGGCGGTCACGAGCAGGTGCTCCCACACGTCGCGCCCCGGCGCCGTCGACGGCGCAACGGTCACGCGCGGCGCGAGCTCGGCGAGGCGTCGGGGAAAGCAGGGATCGCGGGCGCCGAACCAGCACACGATTCGCGCGGCCTGGGGCAGACATGCCCCCTCGTCGCCGGCCAGCAACGCATCGAGACGCAGCGATTCGAAGTCGCACGCGGCGTCCGCCTCGCCGAGCGCGACCACCAGCGACGCGATGTGCGGCTGGGCGGCGAGTATCACCTTCGCGCTTGACTCGCGCAGCGCGCGCAGCGCCGGGATCGCGAGCAACACGTCGCCCAGTGCACCGGGGTGAATTGCGAGTGACGCGGTGGCGTCCGCGGGTTTCCGAACGGATCCCGGCCGCGTCACCGTCCGGCAAGCAGGGCCAGCGCCGCGTCGTGCAGCCGGCCGTTGGTCGCGAGCGCGTTGCCCGAATAGATCGTCGGCGTGCCGGCGAGATCCGTGAATCGTCCGCCGGCCTCCTCGACGAGGATCTTGCACGGAGCGAGGTCCCACGGCTTGAGGTCGACCTCGACGTAGAGCTCGGCCTTGCCCTCGGCCACCAGCGCGTAGCCCAGATAGTCGCCGAACCCTCGCTGCCGCTCGGTGGCATCCACGAGTCGCACGAAGCCGTCCCACACGCCCGCCTTCCGATAGAGCCGCAGGCCCGCGTGCAGCAGCGCGGCGGACCACAGATCGCCGACGTCCGACACCGTCACCGACCGGCCGTTGAGGCGCGCGCCGCCGCCGCGGCGCGCGGCGTAGAGCTCGCCGGTGACGGGATTGTGGATCACCCCCGCGACGATATCGCCGTGCGCTTCGAGCGCCAGCAGCGTGGCCCAGATGGGAATGTGGCGCACGAAATTCTTCGTGCCGTCGATCGGGTCGATGATCCAGCGAATGTCACGCGCGCCGCGGGCGCCGAACTCCTCGCCCAGGAAGCCCCACTCCGGAAAGGCGCGGCCGAGCGTGGCCACGATCGACTCCTCGGCCTCGCGATCCGCCTGGGTGACCGGGGTATCGTCCGGCTTCATCGTGATGTCGAAGCCCCCGGTGTAGTAGCGCATGGCGATGGCGCCCGCGGCCCGCGCCGCGTCGGCGGCCGCGGCCAGCGCGCGGTCGAGCGTGGCCGCGTCGAGGACCGCGCTCATCGGCCGCCGCTCTCCTCCGCCGGGAATGGCTCGCCGCGCTCGACGAGCACGCGCGCATACACGTCGAGCGCCTCGACGACGACCGGCATCCCGCCATAGGTGACCTGCTGAAAGATGACCTCGGCTACCTCCTGTCGCGTGGCGCCGACGTTGAGGGCGGCGTGGATGTGCGCGCGCAGCTCGTTGGCGCGCTCGAGCACGGTGAGCGACGCGACGGCGCACAGCTCGCGCTGCTTCTGCGAGATGACCTCGCGGCTGTAGAGCGCACCGGCGAAAAACATCGAGAGCTGCCGCGCGAGATCCTTGTCGAATTTCTTCCACTGCTCGTAGCCCGCGCCGCCCTTGAGCGTATGAAACAGCTTGCGAGCGGTGTCGCGGGTCTTTTGCTTCAGCTCGGCCTCGTTCATGCGCGTGCTCCTCTCGCTCGTCCGTCGGGAATGGATTCGAGAACGTCCACGAGCTCGTCGAGCGCCGACAGCATCGGCGAGTGCCCGCAGTCGATGTCGATCGGTACCACGCCGAGCCGCGCGGCGTACTGCGCGGCGCGCCCGGGCGTGACGGCCGCGTCGCGCAGGCAGCGAATGTAAGTCCGAGGCGTCTGCATCGCGGAGAAGCCGCGCATCGGGACGCGCTCGGTCCACGGGTAGAGTGGCTGCGGGGTCATCCGGGTCAGCGCGGCCACGACGCGCGCGTCACCCGGGGAGAGATCGCCGATCCACCGGCGCCCACTCCATCGCCGCGGGATACTGCACCACGCCGCCCCCCGCGCGGGCCAGGCCCTCGAGCAGCGGGCGAGTGGGCGCGGGAACCTGCGTGTTCAGCAAGCTTTCGCCGTCGCGCAGTACCACAGCCGCCAGGAACACCAGATGTGCCACCCGCGCAGACACGAGCTCGGCGACTTTCGGGATGACGACACCGCCCATCGAGTGCCCCACCACGATGCCGCGCACCACGCCGGCCTGGATCATCGCGTCGGCCACCGCCCGGGCGTAACCGCTCACCGACGCCCGCGCCCGCTCGTGCGCGCGGCGACCGTGCCCCGGCAGATCGACCGCGAGCACGCGGTGTCCGCCCTGCTCCAACCGCTTCGCGACGGGCTCCCAGCACCACGCGCCGTGACTCATGCCGTGCACGAAAACGTATTCCCGCTCCATCGCCGGCCTCCGGACTTCGCGTCATCATCGCACGGCGTGATACGCTCGATGTGAACCGGTCATGCTCAATCCTCACATCTTCCGCGCCTACGACGTGCGCGGACGCATCGGCTCGGACGTCAATCCCGAGGTCTTCCGGCTCGTGGGCCGTGCCTATGCGACGCTCATCCGCGGCCGCGGTGGACGGACGATCGCCGTCGGCCAGGACAACCGCGAATCGTCCGCGGGACTCAAGAGCGCCTTCGTCGACGGCGTGCGCGCGGCGGGCATGGACGTCGTGGACATCGGCACGGTGACGACGCCGATCCTGTACTTCGCCACCGCGCACTGGAAGCTCGACGGGGGCGCCAACATCACCGGCAGCCACAATCCGGTCGAGTACAACGGCGTGAAGATGGTGCACCCGGGGGCGGCGCCGCTCACCGAGCAGGAAATCCAGGGACTGCGCCAGACGATCGAGCGGAACACGTTCGCGAGCGGCGCCGGACAGCTCACCAGCCGAAGTCCGCGCGACGACTATTTCGACACGATCGCGGAGCTCGTGCATCTGCCGCGCCCGCTCACCGTCGTCGCCGACGCGGGCAACGGTATCGCGGGGGTGTACGGCCCCGCGCTGCTGCGGCGGCTCGGCTGCGACGTCATCGAGCTGCACTGCGAGTCCGACGGGCGCTTTCCGAATCACCTGCCCGACCCCGAGGATCCGGACAATGTCGTCGACCTGCAGGAGAAAGTGCTCGAGGCTCGCGCAGACCTGGGGCTCGCGTGGGACGGCGACGCCGACCGCGTCGGGGTCATCGACGAGCGCGGACGCCGCCACGAGGCCGACCTGATCCTCGTGTTGCTGGCGCGCGACCTGCTGCGCCGTCATCCCGGCGCCAAGATCGTGTTCGACGTGAAGTCATCCCAGGTGCTCGTGGACGAAATCACGAAGCACGGTGGCGTGCCCGTCATGTGGAAGACGGGCCACTCGCACCTCAAGCGCAAGATGCGCGAGGACGGCATCCTGCTCGGCGGTGAGGTCAGCGGCCACATGTTCTTCGCGGACGGCTACTACGGCGTGGACGATGGTCTGCTCGCGGCCTGCAAGGTGGCGGAGATCGCCGCCCGTCACGACGGCCCGATCTCGACCCTGTTCGACTCCGTGCCGCACCTGCACGCCACGCCGGAGCTGAAGGCGCCATGCCCCGACGGCGAGAAGTTCCGCGTGATCGACCAGCTCGCGCGAGAGCTGAAAACGCGGTTTCAGACGATCGACATCGACGGCGCGCGCGTGCTGTTTCCGGGCGGTGGCTGGGGTCTCGTGCGCGCCTCCAACACCAACCCCTATCTGACGCTGCGCTTCGAGGCGCGGACCGAGCGCGAGATCGACGAGATGAAGCGCGTGATCTATGGCGCGCTCGGTCGCTATCCGTTCGTGACGCTGCCCGCGTGAAGCGCTCCGCGTCGTTTCCGGACGTCGCGGCCCACGGTGTACGGCGGCATCGGCGGGCGGTGGGGGGCCATCGCGCGCCCCATTGCCTCGTGGGGCCAGCGCGATGGCCCCGCACCGCCCGCCGTGCCGACGCCGCGCCGGTGCGCTCAGAACGTCGCGACGGCGGAGAGCTGCGCCGCGACCAGCCGCGCATAGAGTCCGCGGCGCCCGAGCAGCGCGCCGTGCGAGCCGGATTCGACGACGCGCCCACCATCGAGCACGATGATCGTATCGGCGCCGCGCACCGTCGAGAGCCGGTGCGCGATCACGAGCGTCGTGCGGTCTTGCTTGAGCCGGTCGAGCGCCTCGCGCACCATCGCCTCGCTCACAGCGTCCAGATGTGACGTCGCCTCGTCGAGAATCAGAATCGGCGCATCCTTCAAGAACGCGCGCGCGATCGCCACGCGCTGACGCTGGCCGCCCGAGAGCCGCGTGCCGCGCTCCCCCACGATCGTGTCGAGTCCGTCCGGCAGCGAGGCGACGAAGTCGCCGAGCGCCGCGCGCTCGATGGCGGCATCGATCTCCGCCGTGGTGGCCCCGGGCCGCGCGAGCCGCACGTTGTCGCGCAACGACTCGTTGAAGAGGTAGGTGTCCTGCGCGACCAGCGCGACTCGCTGGCGCAGAGCGTCCAGCCGATACTCGCGCAGGTCGTGGCCGTCGAGCCGGATGACCCCCTTGTCGGGATCCCAAAAGCGCAGGAACAGGTGCGCAATCGTCGTCTTGCCGGCGCCCGATGGTCCGACGAGCGCGACGGTCGCGCCGGCGGGAACGACGACACTCACGTCGTCCAATGCGCTCCGCGTGCGTCCGGGATACGCGAACGTGACGCGGTCGAGCTCCAGCGCCGGCGCGCCGCGGCGAGCCGCCGCGACGCCGGGCCCGTCCTGCACCGCCACGGGTGCGGTCTCGATCGCATGGAACCGACGCGTGGCGCCAAGCGTATCGGCGAGCTGTCGGCCGACCTGCGCGATCTCCCACACAGGCACGAACGCCGAGACCGCGAGGAGCGTCATGACCGGCAGCATCGCGGCGTCGAGTCGTCCGTGAATGACGAGCAAGCCGCCCGCGGTGAGTACGGCCAGACCGCCGAGTCCCGTCACGACCTCATGCAGTGCGGTGTGGAGCGTCAGATCCCGGAGGAACGGCATTCGCGCGCGCAGGTACGCGTGCGCCAGCGCGCCGAACGCCTCGCCGCCCCTGCGCACGTGCTGGAATGCGAGGATTTCGGTCAGGCCCTGGATCGAGTCGACCGCGTGCGCGTTCAGGTCGCCGGCGATCGCCCGAGCGCGGGCGCTGAGCCGGTCGATGCGCGCGCGGCCCACCACCGGGCTGAGCGCCGCATAGGCGAGGAACGGCAGGACGGCCAACGCCATCGGCCAGCCGACGACACCGAGCGTGATGAGCACAGCGAGCGGAACGAGCACCGCGACGAACGCTGGCGTGATCGTGTGCGCGAAGAAGTACTCGATGAGCTCGACATCGTGCGTTGCCACACTGACAAGGTCGCCGCTGCGGTGCAGAACCAGGTAGGCGGGCGCGAGCGCGTCGAGCTTGCGAAAGAGCGCGAGCCGCAGATCCGCCAGCAGCCGATACGCCATGTCGTGGGCCAGCCACGACTCGAGCCAGTGCAGCAGGCCCGACAGCGGCGCGACGACCGCGAGCAAAACCAGATAGCCGCGCACCGGCGTGCCGTGACTGACCGCGCGCACGGTGAGCGCGCTCACCACGCCCACGCCGATCAGCGCCGCGACGCGCGCGATCCCGAGCGCGAACGTGAGCCCCAGGCGCCGACGATATGCGCCGACCATGCCGAACAGGATCGGAATCGCGCGCAGCCATCCGAGCTCCGCGCTCGCGGCCGGCTCGTGCGCGGCAGCGGCGGGTTCGTCGCTCGCGGCCATCGTCACGTCGTCGGTCCGCCATGCTGCGTCGTCGGTGGACGCCGTCGCATCCTGCGTCTGCGCGGCCATCAGGCGCGCATACGTACCGTGCTGCGCCATGAGCTCGCGGTGGGTCCCCGTCTCGACGACGCGGCCCGCGTCGAGCACGACGATGCGGTCGGCGTTGACGACGCTCGAGAGACGGTGCGCGAACACGAGCGTCGTACGCCCCTGCATCAGCCGGTCCAACGCCTGCTGGATGATCGCCTCGTTCTCGGCGTCGACCGACGACAGCGCCTCGTCGAGGACGAGAATGGGCGCGTCGCGCAGCAGCGCGCGCGCGATGGCGATGCGCTGTCGTTGGCCGCCCGATAACCGAACGCCGCGCTCGCCGACGACCGTTTGATAACCGAGCGGCAGCCGCGCGATGAACTCGTCCGCGTTGGCCGCGCGCGCGGCCGCGCGCAGCTCGTCCGCCGTCGCGTCCGGCTTGCCGAGGCGGAGATTGTCCTCCACCGTGCCATGGAAGAGATACGTGTCCTGCTGCACGATCGCCACCTGCGCGCGCAGATCGTCGAGCCGCAACGACCGCACGTCCCGCCCACCGATCAGGACACGGCCGTCTTGTGGATCGTAGAAGCGCAGCAGCAGGCGGGCGACGGTCGACTTTCCGGCGCCGCTCGCTCCGACGAAACCAACCCGCTCGCCCGGCGCGACCGCGAAGCTCACGTGCGCATGGCTCGCCGCGCGGCCGCCGGGATACGCGAAGACCACGTCGACGAACTCGACGCTCGGCGTCAACGGCGTGGCGAGTCGGGCCACGTCGGCGACATCGCTCACCTGCGGCCGAGCGGTCAGGATCGCGACGATTCCCTCCGCCGCCGACATGCCGAGCATTCCCTGATGCAGGACCACGCGCAGCTCGCGAAGCGGCCGGAACACCTCGACACCGAGCATGAGGATGACGAGAAGGCTCGGCAACCCGATCGCGCCGGCGTGCACGCGCGCGATGCCGAGCGCGAGCGCCGCGACCGCGCCGACGGCGATCGCCGTGTCCGCCAGCCCACGCGTCAGGACATTGGAGCCGAGCACCCACATCGTGCTCTCGAACAGCACGCGGCCCTTGTCCTCTAGCAGGCGACGACGGGCGGCGCTCTGACCGAACGCCTTGAGCGTCGGCAGCCCCTGCAGCGTGTCGAGAAATTCCGCCCCGTACGCCGCGTACGCGCGACTGCGGGCGAAGCTCGCCGCGCTTTCGTGCCGGTGCCAGAACGCGGGGAGCAGCAACGTGGCGAGCGCCGCGACGAGCGTGACGAGCGCGACCGGCCAGTCGACGAGCACGACGAACCCGAAAATCAGCACGGGCGTCAGGGCCGCGACGGCGAGCTGCGGCAGGAACTGGCCGAAGTAGACCTCGAGCTGCTGAACGCCCTCGACCATCGACAGCACGACGTCGCCCGTCCGGGCGCGGCCGAAGTGCGCGGGGCCGAGGGTGGTGATGTGGGCATACAGCGCGCGTCGCAGCTTCGCCTGCACGAGCGCTGCCGTGTGATGGGCGAGCATCGTTCGCCAATACTCGAGGGCCGCACGCACGATCGTCACCGTCGCGACCGTCGCCACGCCGAGCAGCAGCGCCGCCGGGGTTGGACCCGCGAGCACCTTCGCCAGGAGCCAGCCGAGCAGCGCCAGCCGCGCGATCCCGGCGGCCACGGCGGCGAGGCCGAGCAGCACCGCCGCGACGATGCGGAGCCGGACGCCGGCGGTGAATCGCCACAGCGTGCGGTTCAGGTACACGCGAGGAGCCCTTGGACCGCGCCGAGCACGGTCGGCGCGGTTGGACAGTCACGCCGCCCCCAGCAGCCGCCGGGATCCAGCAACACACCCGCGAGCCCGGCGCGTCGCGCGCCGACCACGTCGATGGAATACAGGTCGCCGATGTACGCCGCCTCGCCGGCCGCGACGCCCGCACGCGCGAGCGCGCGCTCGAAAATCGCGGGATGTGGCTTTTCGACGCCCTCCTCGCCGCTATCCAACACGAAATCGAGGAGCGGCAGCAAGCCAAGTGTCGCGAGGATCTGCTTGATCGTCCCGTTCGAGTTCGAGATCACGCCCGTACGCTGCCCGGCCTGCCGGGCGAGCGTCAGCGCGGGCGCGGCATCGGGCTCCGGCGCCGTCCACAGGCCGAGCGGCTGATTGTACGCGCGCCGCCACGCATCGAGCGCGTCGATCACGGCCGGCGCCTCCACGCCCACACCCTGCAGCACGTAGGCGAGATAGCGACTGTGCGTGGTCCGCGCCTCGGTCGAGGCGATTTCGCCCGCGGCGAACACGTCAGCGTCGAGACGGACGCGCGCGCGCCATTCCGCGCGCATGAGGTCATCGCCTCGGGTATTCACGCCATGCGTTGCGAGCGCCGCGGCGATCGCCGCGTAGTCGATCCGCACGAGCGTATTGCCGGCGTCGAAGAAGATCGCGCGGAGCGGCACGCGCTTACGATACCACTTGACATCCGACCCGATATTAGGTGAGCTTAATTCCGCGATGACTGTATACCTAATTGAGCGCGATCCCGTGATCGGTGTGCACCTGAGCCAGGTCGATCCCGCGGTCAGTGTGCGCTTGAACCGGGCGCGGTCATGATTGTCTGCGTCTGCCGCGGCGTGTCCGACCACGCCCTCGACCAGGCACTCGCGCGTGGTGTCGGAACGCTGCCGGAGCTGGCCGCCGCTTGCCGCGGCGCCGGCATGGATTGCGGCGCCTGCGAGTGGATGCTGATCGAGCTGCTCGAAACGGCGCAAACAAGTGTACCGTGTGCCGCGAGCGCGGCACCGTAAGCTAACCGCCCGCTCGGGGAGGGCCCCGTGAAGGGCCACGACCAGGTCATCCAGGTGCTGAACGACGTCCTCACCGCCGAGCTCACCGCGATCAACCAGTACTGGATCCACGCGCGCATGTGTGAGAACTGGGGGTACGAGCGCCTATGGAAGAAGATTCGTGAAGAATCGCTCGGCGAGATGAAGCATGCGGATCGGCTCGTCGAGCGCATCCTCTATCTCGAGGGAGTGCCGAATCTGCAGAAGCTCGGCAAGGTCAACGTGGGCCAGACGGTAAAAGAGCAGCTTCGTCTCGACCTGGAGGTCGAAAAGGCCGCGGTCAAGGCGCTGAACGCGGGCATCGAAACGGCCCGAAGCCTCGCCGACAACGGCAGCCGCGAGCTGCTGGAATCGATCCTCGAAGGTGAAGAAGACCATGCGAACTGGCTCGAGGCGCAGCTGACGCTGATCGAGCAGGTGGGAGAAGGCAACTACCTCGCCCAGCAGATCAAGTCCGAGGACTGAGCGTCGTTCTTCTCGGCGCTCGAGCCGCTCAGCGCGCGACGCTGAACGAGAACTGCCCTTCCGTCAGGTGGCCGTCGACCGAGACCACTCGCCACACGACGCGATACGTGCCCGGCGCGAGCGCCTGCACAGACACGCGCAGCAACGCGGAATTGGCGGGGTCGAGCGAACTATCGCCGAGGTCCACGGGCTTGCCGGCGCCGTCGAGCACCCGCGCGCGACTGTACGCGGGCTCCAGCGCGCCGGTGAACCAGAGTCTGACTTGCGCCGGTGGATTCTTCAGCGTCACGCCGGCACGCGGATCGGTGCGGTCGAGCACGCCGTGGGCGGCCGCGGTACTCGCAAGCAGCACCGTGGCCGCCAGCGACGCCAACACACGGTGCATGCATCCACTGTAGCAGCGATCCGCGTGGGATCCGCGATACGGCCCGCCGCGCCGCGCGCTGGCTCAGCCGCGAGGCGTGGTTGGGTCGCCGGCATGGTTCGAGTACTCTTATGCGTCAGGATCCGGAGATGGTCGCTCGGTCACTTGCGCTCAAGATCGCGCCGCTCGGAGCATCGCTGCTCTTGCACGTGGCTGCCTGTGGCGCGATCTGGCTCGCCCCGGAGTGGACAGCGGCGCGCGACGCGGCGATCCGCGTGGAGCTCGTCGCGGATCCCGAGCCGCCCGCGCCCGCCCTCGAGCCGCGGGTCGTCGAGCGGGAACACCGCGCGCTGAAGCCGCCGAAGCCCGTCGCCACGTCCCAGCCGCGCGTTGCACGCGTCGAGCGACGGGTCGAAGTCGCGCCGGCCGAGCCGCCCGCGCGCAACGCAGTCCCGTCGACTCCGCCTGCGCCCCCCGCGTCCCCGAACATTGCGGCCCCATCCCCGCCCGCTTCCGCGAGCATTCCGGCGCCGTCCACACCGGTCGCGGGCGCCGTTCCGCCGGTGCCGTCACCGCCGGCAACGATGGCCGGCGTCACCGCACCGACGGGGCGCGGAGCGCTCGCGCCGAGCGATACGCCGGTCGCGACATCGGCCGACGACGCAACGACGGCGCAACGGCCCGGCGGAGCGGCGCCACCGTCCACGGGCTTCGCCATCGCGGCGCTGCCGTCGGCGGCCGCCGTCACGCGCGCCGCCGTACCGCGCGGGGGCTACCAGGTAAAACCGGCGTATCCGATGACCGCACGACGAGCCGGCGTCGAAGGGACCACGCTGCTCGACGTGTTCGTCGGCACGGACGGACGCGTCGTCGACGTCGTCGTCAAGCAATCGGCGGGACATCCGGATCTCGATCGGGCCGCCAGCGAGGCGGTTCGCCGATGGCGATTCGAGCCCGCGCGACGGGGCGCCGACGCCGTCGCCATGTGGGTGGAGCTTCCCGTCGAGTTCCATCTGCGCTGACGCCGGGTCTATGATCGTCCCGTGACTCGCGTTCTCGTCGCCCTGCTCGTCGTCATCGCGGTGGGCACCTCCGCGTTCGCGCAGGTCCGAACGGGCACACCGCCGACACCGGTCACCATGGAAGAGCTGCATCGGACGGGCGGCGTGCCGCGCGGCTGGAAGTTCACGGTGCCGCCCGGCGATGCGAAGGCCGGACGCGCACTCTTCGCCAAGCTCGAATGCAACAAGTGTCACGAGGTGAAGCCGGACTTCCCCAAGACCGGCGGCGCCGGGGACGCCGGCCCCCCGCTGACGGGCATGGGCGCCCATCATCCGGCCGAATACTTTGCGCAATCGATCGTCGATCCCAACGCCGTCATTCTGGCCGGACCCGGCTACGTGGGATCCGATGGTCGCTCGACGATGCCCGACTTCCGCGACAGCCTCACCATCACCGAGCTCATCGATCTCGTCGCGTACATCAAGAGTTTGAGCGGTGGCGACGAGCACGAGCATCATCACGACGCGAACGCGTCGCAGGAGCAGGCCGCGGGCCCATACACCGTTCGCGTCGAGTACCAGCAGCCCGACGCCGCGGGACACCGTCACGGTGCTGCGCCCGCCCGCACGACCGGTCAGCTTGTCGTGTTCGTCAAAGATGCGGGCACCGGCGACGCTGTGCCCTACCTGCCCGTCACCGCGGTCATCGCATCCTTCGAGACTCCGCGACGCACGGTGCGTCTGCAGCCGGTGCTCGGCGCCGCGGGGTTCTATTACGGCGGCGACGTCACGCTCCCGGACGACACGGTGAAGATCACGCTGACGCTCGGCGCGGCGAAGCTCAAGACCACGGGCACCGCCGCCGGCCGCTTTGCGAAACCGGTGACCGTCAGCTTCGACTGGGAGTGACCGCGCTCGGCATCGTCGCGCGTCTCGTGCACCTGAGCGCGTGCATCGCGGTCGTCGGCAGTGTCGGCGTCATTCTGCTCGCGGGTCGCTCGGACCGCCCCACCGCCCTCGCGTGGGAATCGCGCGTGATCGCGCTCACGCGCGCGCTGGTCTGGCTCGCGCTCGCCGCCGGGATCGGCGTCCTCGCCGTGCAAACCGCCACCCTCGAGTCACGTGCCGCCGCGGCGCTCGAGCCGCTCGCGGTCGCGCGCGCGGCGCTGCAGACGCGTTTCGGCCACGTGTGGCTCGTGCGTCACGCGCTGCTGCTGCTGCTCGGCGTGTTCGTGACGGCACGCATGGACTTGCGACGACCGCTCGACTGGCGAGCCGCACGGGGAGAAACGCTGCTTCTCGGCGGCCTCGCCCTCGGGGCGCTCGCCGCGGCCGGTCACTCGGCGGCCGTCGAGCCGTCGGCGACCGGCGCCGTCGTGTCCGATGTCGTGCACCTGCTCGCCGTGGGCCTGTGGGCGGGCGCACTGCCCGCGCTCGCCTTGCTGCTGCGCGCGGCGGCACGCGAGGCGGGCGCGGACGCGCGGCCGTACGCCGTCATCGCCGTGCACCGATTTTCTCGCCTCGCGCTCGTCGTCGTGCTGGTCGCCGTCGTGAGTGGCATCGTCATGACGGCGGCTCAGGTCGGATCCGTCGCGGCCCTGCTCGGCACCGCCTACGGCCATGTGCTCGGCGTCAAGCTCGGCCTCGTGCTGCTCGCGTTGCTCGTCGCCGCGCTGGGACGGACTCGTCTGCTCCCGACGCTCGGTGGTGATGCGACGACGGTGGGACGTCCCGCGATGCGTCGGCTTGCCGGCGCCGTCGCCATCGAGGCGGCATGCGGACTCGCCGTCCTCACCGCCGTCGCGCTGCTCGCCGTCTCGCCGCCGGCCCGGCACGAGCAGCCCGAGTGGCCGCTGTCGTTTCGATTCGCGCTCGGAGTCCTCGCTGACAGTCCCGACGCGTGGCCATTCGTCCTCGTGGGAAGCCAGCTCGCCGTCCTCGGCGTCGCGGCGGGACTGTGCTCGCTGGTCGTGCGGGCCGCCCGGTGGCCCCTGCTCGCGGGCGGCGCCGTACTCGTGGTCGCCGGCGTGGCGCTCGGTGCGCCCGCGCTCGCGACGGACGCATATCCGACGACGTACCAGCGGCCAGCGGTGTCGTACCAGGCGGCATCGATCGCGCGTGGTGCGGCGCTCTATGCACAGCACTGCGCGGCGTGCCACGGGCCCGCGGGCGGAGGCGACGGACCGGCCGGGCGTGCGCTGTCGCCGCCGCCGCCGGATCTGCGCGCGCATCACGCGGCGGTGCACACCGCGGGCGACCTGTACTGGTGGATCACCCATGGACGACGCGCCATGCCCGCGTTCGGTCGGCTCGAGCCCGACGCGCGCTGGGATGTCGTCAACTACGTGCGCACGCTCGGCGCCGCCACGGTCGCGCGCGATCTCGGCGCGGCCGTGCAGCCGGAGCAGCCGCGCATCGCGGCGCCGGACTTCGTCTTCGCCGTCGGGCCGACGCCGCCACGCGCGCTGCGCGACTATCGCGGCGCGCGCAGCGTGCTCGTCGTGCTCTATACCCTGCCCGGCTCGCGGCCGCGGCTGGCCGAGCTGGCCGCACGCTACGAGCTGCTCGCGCCCCTCGGCATCGAGATCATCGCCGTGCCGACCGACGCCGCCCCGGACGCGATCAAGCGGCTCGGCGACGAGCCACCGATCTTCTTCCCCGTCGTCACCGACGGCGCGGCCGAGATCGTCGCGACGTACGGACTGTTCGCGCCCGGGCCGCACGCCGAGTTCCTCGTCGACCGCCAGGGTTACTTGCGCGCGCGCGACGCCGCGCCTCGCGGGACGGAGCAGCTTCTTGCCAATGTCGCGGCGTTGAACGCGGAGAAGATCGTCGCGGCGCCGCCGGCCGAGCACGTGCACTGATGGCGGTGTGGAAGGTCGTCGTGCTCCTCGATCTGGCACTCGCGCTGGGTGTCGCGGGTGGGTACGTGTGGTGGGGCCGGCAGGCCAATGAGCTCCGCCGAGAGCTCCTGGAGGCCCGCCTCGTGGCGGCGGCAGGGCCGCGCGAATATCACGGCGAAGGCGTGATCCGCGCCGTGCTTCCCGAGATGGGAATCGTCGTGATCACGCACGACCAGATCGCCGGCTACATGCCCGCGATGACGATGGGATTCCGCACGAACTCGCCGCGCGTCTCCGAGGGCGTCGCGGTCGGCGACGCGGTACGCTTCACGCTCGCCGGCGTGCCGCCGAACCTGGCGCTCACGGCCATCGAGAAGCTCGGCCCCCAAGCGGTCGGCCGCCAATGAGGAGGCGTGATCGGTGATGGTTCGGCTCGTGCGCATCGCCGCGCTGATCTGGTGCGCCGCTCTCATGATCGGGCCGCATGCGGCGTCGGCGGATCACGGTCTGCCCCTGCGCACCGAGGGCTGGAGTCCGCTCACCACCGCGCTGGTCTTCGGCGGCCTCGCCCTGCTCGCCGGCATGCTCGTCGTCGTGATCGTCGCGTTGCTGACCCGTCGCAACTCCTAACCGCGCGGCGCAACGCGCACGTGCCGCGCGGCGGGCGATGCCGCGGAGGAGGGCGCGGCGACCGTGGTGCCGCGGCCGCGCTTCGTCCACACGGTCGCGCCAGCGTGCGCGCTTTCGCGTGGTCCGCCGCTCAGCAAGACGGCGCGCAACGTCTTCAGAAGTGCGAGCGCTTCGTGACTGAGTGGGCGCTGACGTGGATGGATCACATCGAGGCTGCGGCTGAGCGGCTCGGCGTCGGCGAGCTCGAGAGCGACCAGGCGGCGTCGGCGAATCTCGCCGGCCACCGCCACATGCGGCAGGAACGCGAGCCCCATCCCGCGCTCGACCATGCGCTTGGCCGTCTCGATCGTTTCGACCTCGAGGACGACGTTCGGCACGAGACCGGCGCGACGGAACAGGCCGTGGCTGAGTGTCCAGTCGCTCGATCCGCGGTCGAAGAACACCAGCGGCTGCGCCGCCACGTCTTCGAGCCGCACCCGCGACGCGCGCGCCATCGGTGAGTCGGGCCGGGCCACGAGCACCAGGGGGTCATCACGCAGGCTGAGCGTCTCGACTTCGGGATGGTGCAGCGAGCGTGCGATACCGATCTCGGCCTGTCCGCCCAGTACCATCTCGAGGACCTCCTTCGAGTGGCCGGAGCGGACGGTGATCATCACCTTCGGATGGGCGGCCTGGAACCGCTTCAGCACGTCGGGCAGCACGTAGGTACAGATCGACAGTGCAGCCGCGATCTGCAGCGCGCTGCCGCTGGCCGGGCGGAGGTCGTGGACGGCCTGCCGCGCCAGCGCGACGGCGTGCAGCAGCTGCTCGGCGTGGGGGCGGAACGCGCGGCCCGCGGCGGACAGCGTCAGGCCGCTCTGGCTCCGCACAAAGAGCGGCACGCCGAGCGACGCTTCCAGCGCGCGGATCCGCGCGCTGATCGCCGGCTGGGTCACCCGCAGCGCGTCGGCGGCGCGGCGGAAGCCGCCGAAGGTGCCGACGGCGAGAAAGGCCTCGACCTGTCCGATCTCCACCCCATTCACCTCGCTTATGGGCCCACCGGGGCTGATACGGTCCGATTATACCCCGTGTGAAAGATCTTTCTGATCGAGAAACTTTATCGCCCCGATAAAAACAATGAGCTTGTCGCTCGGGCGGGCCGCCGGCACAGTGAGTGCACTGACGAAGCGCAGCGAATACGACGGACGCCAACGGAGGCGACGATGACGATGCGATGCGGATGCGGACACGACGTCGCGAGTGAGCAGGCGCTGTTCGGCTGTTTCGACTGCGGCACGACGTGCTGCCGCGGCTGCACCATTCACCTGGAGGCTGCAACGTACTGCCGTGCCTGCGCAGGATCGTTACTGGGCACCTCCATGGTGCAGGCCGCCGAGCCATTCCAGCTCCATTGAAGAGATGACACACACGCGGAGGGGACGACGATGACACATGCATGCCACTGCGGGATGACCCTCGAGCAGGACCGCCGGACCGACTGCGCGGAATGCGGCGCCACCGTGTGCGCCTCCTGCTCGCTGGAGTTCGACGCGACCACCTACTGTCGCTGGTGCGCCAGCACCACGGCGCTCAGGCGCAGCGCCTGATCACCCAACAGGAGATCGACACGATGATCGAGAGCAAGGGCACCGCGTTTCGGCGACTGCTGAAGGAGCAACCCTACGTCTTCACCGGCGGCGTGTACTCGCCACTCGACGCCCAGATCGCCGAGAAGGTCGGCATCAAGGCCATCTATCTCAGCGGCTACTCCGTGGCCATGGCCAACGGCTGGCCCGACATGGGCTTCCTCACGCAGACCGAGGTCGCGCGCGTCGCGCACATGGTGGCCAACGCGGTCGACATCCCGGTCATCGCCGATGCCGACGACGGCTACGGCAACGCGCTCTCGACCATGCGGACCGTCCAGGAGATGATCAAGACCGGGGTGGCCGGGATCCATCTCGAGGACCAGCGCTTCCCCAAGCGCTGCGGTCACATCGCGGGCAAGACGTGCGTGAGCCGCGAGGAAGCGCTCGGTAAGTACCGGGCGGCCATCGACGTTCGCAATTCCGTCGATCCTGACTTCTTCATCATCGCCCGCACCGATGCGTACGGCGCCGTGGGCGGCAGCATGGAGGAGGCCATTGCCCGTGGCCGCATGTACGCCGACGCCGGTGTCGATTCCGTGTGGGCCGAGCTGTCCAACGCCTCGCGCGAGCCGGCGATCGAGTTCGCCAACGCGATGCGGAAGACGCATCCGAACCTGCCGCTGTCTTTCAACTACTCGTCGTCCTTCAAGTGGTCGAGCGATTCGAATCCGCTCACGTTCAAGGAGCTCGGCGAGCTCGGCTACAAGTTCATCTTCATCACCCTGTTTGCGGCCCACGCCGGCATGTACGCCGCATGGAACGCCCTGGAAGACCTGGTCCGCGACGAGGAACAGGCGCAGTGGCGGCTCGAGAAGACGAAGGCGGGCCATCCGACGGAGAGCCACCACGTCATGGCGCGTGTCGCGCACTTCCAGGAGCTCGAGAAGAAGTACATCCCGGGCACCGAGGAGCGAATCAAGGGGTCGGCCGGGTTCGACGACAAGCGGATGCATTAAGGATCACGCGGAGTCCACGGCTCGCGTACCATAGCGGGCCGTGGACTTCCGGTATGTGATCTGTGACGTCTTCACCGACAAACCGCTGGCGGGCAACCAGCTGGCGGTGTTCACCGACGCGCGACTGATCCCCGAGACGCTGCTGCAGCCCATCGCGCGGGAGATGAACTTTTCCGAGACCGTCTTCGTCTACCCGCCGACCGCGGGCGGCCACGCGCGCATCCGCATCTTCACGCCGTTCAACGAGCTTCCGTTCGCCGGCCATCCCGTGCTCGGCAGCGCGTTCGTGCTGGCCGCGCCGCTGCAGCTGCCCACGATCGTGCTCGAGACCGGCAACGGCAACGTGCCGATCGTGCTCGACCGTGACGGCCCGAAGATCACGTTCGGACGCATGACCCAGCCGCTGCCGACCGTCACTGCGGAGCCGGCCGCGAGCGCGATCGTGGCCGCGCTCGGCGGCGTCAAGCCCGTGCTGCCGGTCGAGCGCTACGTTAATGGGCCCACGCACGTGCTCGTCACCTTCGGCTCGCCCGATGAGGTGGCGAAGCTCGCGCCCGACCTCGCGGCACTGGCGCGCGCGACGCCGGCCGGCGTGTCCTGCTTCGCGGGCAGCGGACGCCGCTGGAAGACGCGGATGTTCGCGCCCGGCCACGGTATCAACGAAGATCCCGCGACGGGCTCGGCGGCGGGTCCTCTCGCCTGCCACCTGGTGCGACACCGGTTGCTCGAGCCCGGTGCCGAGATCGAGATCACGCAGGGCGTGGAGCTCGGTCGCCCGAGCACGCTGTTCGCGCGCGTCGGCGGCACGCGTGACCGCATCGAGAGCGTCGACGTCGGGGGCTGCGCGGTGACGGTGGCGCGGGGCGAGTTCCGATTACAATAGCGCGCGCTGCCGAGCGGCGCGCTTCACCATTCGATCCGCCGAGGAGAGGCATGAAACTGAAGGACAAAGTCGCGCTGGTTACCGGCGGCGGCTCCGGCATCGGCCGCGCTATCTGCGAGCGATTCGCCGAGGAAGGCGCCCGCGTGGTGGTCAACGACGTCCGCCAGGAAACGGCGGAAGCGACCGCCAAGGCGCTGGGGGCCGGAGCGCGGGCGATCGCCGCCGATGTCGCGGACAGCTCCGCGGTCCGGACGATGTTCGCGACCCTGGAGCGCGAGCATGGCCGTCTCGACGTGCTCGTCAACAACGCCGGCATCGCGTTTGGCCCGGGCGACGACCGCGGCGCGCTGATCCAAAAGAGCGAGACGCGCCTGATGGAGCTGATGTCCGGCCAGGGCGTTCAGACGCACTGGGACGTGACGCAGGACATGACCGACGAGGCGTGGCACCGCGTGATCGCCGTGCACCTCAACGGCACGTTCTTCTGCACACGCGAGGCACTCAAGCTCATGACTCGCCAGAGCTCGGGCGCGATCGTGAACCTGTCGAGCGTCGCGGCGCTGATGGGCCTCGAGACCGTGCCGCACTACAGCGCGGCGAAGGGGGGCATCCTCTCGTTCACGCGCGCCGTCGCACGCGAGGTCGCATCACGCGGCATTCGGGTCAACGCAATTTGCCCCGGCTACATCGACACGCCGATGACCGCCGGCATGTCCGAGCTCGGCAAGAAAATGGCGGTCGGACGCACACCGCTGGGACGCGTCGGCGAGGCGCGAGAGATCGCCGCGGCGGCGCTGTTTCTGGCGTGCGACGAATCGTCGTTCGTCACCGGGCAGTGGCTGTCGCCGAACGGCGGCCTGTTCATCGGCTGATGGCTCCGCCCCTGGCCGAGCTGTCCGTGCGCGGCACGCCCGTCCACATGCTGCGCGACGGCGCTGGCACGCCGCTGCTGTTCCTGCACGGGGCGGGCGGCGCAGGTCGCTGGCTCGAATTCCAGGAGCGGCTCGCGAAGGCGCACACGGTGCTGATGCCGAGCCATCCCGGCCACGGCGGGTCGCCGGCCGCCGAGTGGATCGACCACATCTCCGACCTGGCCTTCCACTATCTCGATCTGCTCGACGCCGAGCGGGTCGAGCGCGTGCATCTCGTCGGCGCGTCGTTCGGTGGCTGGATCGCCGCCGAGATCGCGACGATGGCCTCGCACCGACTCGTCTCGCTCACGTTGATCGATCCCGTCGGCATCAAGGTCGACGGCTGGATCTATCCGTTTCTGTTCGGGATGGACATTCCGGAAGTCGTGCAGACCGTCTTCCACAACCCGATGGCGGCGCTCGCACTCGCGCCGCCGGACCAGTCACCCGAGACGCTCGCGCTGCAATACCGGCAGGGCACGGCGCTCGCGCGGGTGGCGTGGAACCCCTACCTCTATGATCCGCTCATGCGCCGTCGGCTGGCGCGGGTCAGCGCGCCGACGCTTCTGTGCTGGGGCGCCCACGATCGTCTCGCACCCCTGCACCCGTGCGCCGACACGTGGGGCGCCGCCATCCCCGGGGCGCGCCTGCGTCTGTTCGAGCAGTCGGGGCATGTGCCGCATCTCGAGGAGCCGGCCGCGGTGGCCGAGGCGGTACTGGACTTTTGCCGGAGCGCGGAGGGTGCGCGATGAAGTTCTACTACTTCCACCTCATGCCCTACCCGATGGAGCACGACGAGCGCTCGTCGTGGGTCACGCTCTCCAACCGCTTTTACGATCCCAAGCAGGGCCAGACGCTCTACAACCAGTACCTCGATCAGCTCGAATACGCGGAATCCCTCGGGTGGGATGGGCTCTGCGTCAACGAGCACCATCAGAACTGCTACGGCACGATGCCGAGCCCCAACGTGATGGCGGCAATGCTCGTGCGGCGCACGTCGCGCGCGAAGATCGCGATCCTCGGCAACGGCCTGCCGCTGCGCGAGAACCCGCTGCGCATCGCCGAGGAGATCGCGATGCTCGACGTGGCCTCAGGCGGACGCGTGATCTCGGGCTTCGTTCGCGGCATCAGCGCCGAGTACTTCTCCACGGCGATCAATCCCACGCACTCGCGCGAGCGGTTCTACGAGGCGGCCGAGCTCATCTTGCGCGCATGGACGGAGCCGGGGCCGTTCGCGTTCGACGGCAAGTATTACCGCTATCACTACGTCAATCCGTGGCCGCGGCCGCTGCAGCAGCCGCATCCGCCCGTGTGGTGTCCGTCGCAGGGCAGCAGCGAGACCGTGGAGTGGGCCAGCAAGCGCCGCTTTCCCTATCTGATGGTCTTCACGCCGATCAAGCGGATCGCGCAGATCTATGCCGAATACCGCGAGGCCTGCGAGCGGCACGGCTACACCGCAAGCCGTTACCAGCTCACCGTCAACGTGCCGATCGTCGTCGCGGAAAACGATACGAAGGCCGAGGCGCTGGCGCGCAAAAACACGATGTGGGTGTTCAATACCGGCCTCCGCATGCATCCGCCGTTCTGGCGCCCACCGGGCTACATGACGGAAGCCTCGCTGCGACGCATTCTTCAAAATCCGCCGCCGCTGCCCAGCGACCTCACGTTCGAGCAGGCTGATCGCGAGGGGTACATCGTGTACGGCAGCCCCGCGACCGTACGCGACAAGCTCCGCGTCTTCTCCGACCAGCTGCAGGCGGGCATCGTGTGCTCGGGCCTGAACGGCGGCAGCCACGAAGGCACCCTCGAGATGATGCAGATGTTCGCTGAAGAGGTCATGCCGTCCTTTCGCGAGGACGCCGAGGTCGACGAGACGGTCGGCGTGGGGCGCTGATGGCGATCAAGGGCATCGACCACTGGGTCGTCGTGGCCGGCGACCTGCAGCGCACGCTCGACTTCTATCAGCGGCTGGGATTCACCATCGCGTGGGAGAAGCGGCCCGGCCGACCCGACATGGCGACCATCCGCATCAACGCGGCGCAGAAGATCAACGTGCACCCGGCCGAGGCGCCGTCGCAGCCGGGCTATCTCGGCGCACGCCGGCCGAGCGTGGGCGGCGCCGATTTCTGCCTGGAATGGGACGGCACGGTCGACGAGGTGTTGGTTCTGCTGAAGGCCAACGGCATCGTCCCCGAAGCAGGGCCGGGACCGCGCACCTGCGCGCGCGGGATATCGACGAGCGTGTACTTCCGCGACCCCGACGACAATCTCGTCGAGCTCACCGTGTACGACCGCGCGTAGGCTCGCTCAGTAGCTTTTCGGCAGCCCCAGCACGTGCTCGGCGAGGTGGTTGAGGACCATCTGCTGCGAAACGGGCGCGATCTTGTAGAGACGCACCTCACGCCACAGCCGCTCGACGTAGAACTCCTTCGCGTAGCCGTAGCCGCCGTGCGTCTGCAGCGCGACATCGCACGCTTCGAAACCGGCCTCGGCGCCGAGCAGCTTCGCGACGTTCGATTCCGCGCCGCAGGGTTGCCCGTGGTCGAAGAGCCACGCCGCCTTCAGGCACATGGCCTCGGCCGCCTCCAGCTTCGCCCACGCCATCGCGAGCGGATGCGCGATCGCCTGGTTCTGGCCGATCGGCCGGTCGAACACGATGCGCTGCTTCGCGTAGTCGACGGCACGGTTCAGCGCGGCCCGACCGATGCCGACCGCCTCGATGCCTGTGAGCACGCGCTCGGGGTTGAGTGAGTCGAGGATGTGATAGAAGCCGCTGCCGACCTCGCCGACGACGTTTTCCTCGGGAATCTCCAGGCCGTCGATGAAGATCTCGTTGCTGTCCACGGCGGCCCGGCCGAGCTTCTCGATCTCCTGCACGGTGATCCGGCGGCGGTCGAACTCGGTGAAGAACAGCGTGAGGTTCCGCAGCGGCCGGGCGGGATCGCGCTCGCCCGTGCGCGCCAACAGCAGGATGTGCGTGGCGTTCTGCGCGTTGGTGTTCCAGACCTTCCGCCCATTGACGACGAAGCGGTCGCCCTGTTTCACGGCGCGGGTCTGGATGCGCGACGTGTCCGTTCCGACGTTCGGCTCGGTGACGCCGAACGACATCACGATCTCGCCGGTCGAGATGTGCGGCAGATACTTCTGCTTGAGCCGCTCCGATCCGTGCTTGATGACCGGCATCGGCGGAAACATATAGAAGTGGACCGGTGACGCGCCGCTGGTGCCCGCTCCCGCGGCGCAGATCTCGTGCAGCAGAATCGCCGCCTCGGTCACGCCGAGTCCCGAGCCGCCATACGCCTCCGGGATGAGCGCGCCGAGCCATCCGGCGCGCGCAAACGCCTTGACGAAGTCCCAGGGATACTCGTGCTTGCGGTCCTTCTCGAGCCAGTAGTCGAGCGAGAACGAGCGCGCGAGCGTGGCCACTTCCTTGCGAATCATCTGCTGCTGCTCGGTGAGCGCGAAGTCCATGGCCGCGATGCTATCATGTGCGCCGGCCATGGCCGTCCAGGGACTCTACGCGCTGCAGAACGGCTTTATGGGCGCGCAGCGCTCGCTGCTCTTCTATGGCGAGTATGCGGAGGCGCGCACGCAGATCCCGATCACGTGTTACGTCGTGCGCACCTCGGACGCCGTGATCCTCTTCGACACCGGTGTGGCCCCGCGCGCCGTACCGGGCCTGCTGCGCAACGATCCCTTCGCACGCTTCACCGACGACGATCTCCTGGTCCATCGGCTGGATGTCCTGGATCTGGAGCCGTCGAGCATCGACCTGGTCGTCATCTCACATTTACACTATGACCATGCCGGCGGAGCGGCGCTGTTCTCGAAGTCCGAGCTCGTCGTGCAGAAAGACGAGTACGCGTATGCGCACTACCCTGCACAGTTTTTCGCGCCGTTCTACTACCGCAAGAACTTCGATCTGCCGAGCTCCACGTGGCGACTCCTCGACGGCGACACGGAGCTGCTGCCCGGGGTGACCGTGCTGAGAACAGACGGCCACACCCCCGGACACCAGTCGCTGCTCGTCGAGCTGCCCGAGACCGGCCCCGTGGTCCTGGCCGGCGATTCCTGCTATTGGCAGGAGCACATCGACCAGGAGCGCGTGCCCGGCGTCGTGTGGGACCCGACGCGCGCCCTGCACTCGATCAAGAAGCTCAAGACGATTGCGCGCCTCACCGGCGGCAAGATCTTCCCGAGCCACGATCCCGTCTTCTGGCAGACGGTCAAGCAGGCGCCCGATGGATATCGCTAGGAGCTCTTGCGGCGCCCGCCGCGGCGACGGCGCCGCGCCGGCACCTTCGCGCCCTTCTTGCGCGCCTCACTGAGTCCGATCGCGATCGCCTGTTTGCGGCTCGTCACGCGCTTGCCGCTGCCGCCACTCTTGAGCGTCCCACGCTTGCGGCGACGCATTGCGGACTTCACCGACTTGCTCGCTCCTCTGCTGTACCGCGCCATTCGTTGCCTCCTTTGTAGCGAAGACGTGTGCTCGGTTCGCATCGTGGATGGCCTGGCCTAGAAGGCCGGGCCACCGCACACTTCTGTATCGACGACCTGTGCTCGCCTCGAACCGTGGGTGACCTGTTCTAAATGGCTCATGGCACCGCACGCCGGACAAACGTCGCCGATGGTTTTTGCGAGAGTGCAAACTGCGTGCACACGGGTCAGCTCGTGGCACAGTGAGCGCGTGAGCGACCTTGGCGAGCGGCTGCAGGCGTTGGACTGGTCCACCATCGAGCGCTCGATGTGGGCGTACGGTTATGCAAAGACGCCCGTGATCCTCACGCCGGACGAGTGCGCGGAGCTGATCGCGCTCTACGACGATGATCGCCGCTTTCGCAGCCGCGTCGACATGGCGCGCTACCGTTTCGGCATCGGCGAGTACAAGTATTTCGCCACACCGTTGCCGACTCTGGTCGCCGAGTTGCGTGAGCGCGCGTACCCGCCGCTCGCCGCGATCGCCAACCAGTGGCAGGCCGCGCTCGGGGATCCCGATATGTTCCCGCGCGACCTGGCGGGGTTGCGCCGGCGCTGTCACAAGAGCGGACAGACCAAACCCACGCCGCTCCTGTTGCGCTACGAAGCGGGTGGCTACAACTGCTTGCATCAGGACATCTACGGCGACGTCGTGTTCCCGCTGCAGATCACGTGCTTCCTGAGCCGCCGCGGCGCCGATTACGAGGGCGGCGACTTCCTGCTCGTCGAGCAGCGGCCGCGCGCCCAGTCGCGCGGCGAATCGATCGCCACAGAGCAGGGAGAGATCGTCATTTTCACCACGCGTCATCGGCCGGTGGAGGGCAGCCGCGGCGTGTATCGCGCGGCGATGCGCCACGGCGTCAGCCGGATCACGCGCGGCCTCCGCTACACGCTCGGCGTCATCTTCCACGACGCGAAGTAAGCTTCGCGCTCCTCGGCGCCGAATACGCGTTCGGCGCGATCAAGAGATCTCAGGACCGCGGTGCAGCCCGGCGCCAGCTCGTCGCGGTCTCATACGCGCGCGCGACCCGGAGCACCGTCACCTCGTCGAACGGCCGGCCGACGATCTGCAACGCCAGCGGACGGCCGTCGGACGTCCAGCCACACGGCACCGAAACGGCAGGCACGCCGGCGGCGTTCAGCGGCCGCGTGAGCCGGGAAAACCGTCCCATGCGCGCGACGATTTCGTCCACCGTTCCCGATTTGGCGACCGCGTACGCCGGCGCCGGCTCCGGGATCGTCGGCATCAGGAGCACGTCCGCTTGCGCGAACGCCGTCGCCACGAAGTCGCCGGCAAACCGCTCGCGTAGCCGCTGGGCTTCGAGATACTGCACGGCGGAGAGCGCGAAGCCCGCCGAGGCGCGCGCGTAGACGACGGGCTGCACCTCGTCGCGACGCTCGCGCAGCAGCGGCCCGTGCTCGGTCGCCGCTTCGGCCGCGACGATCGGCGTGCTGCACTCGCGCGACAGCGAGGAGACGTCGGGCAGCTTCGCCCGGTCGACGCGGATGCCGAGGCTGGCCATCGCCTCGAACGCGGCGCGGACGGCGACGTCGACGTCGGCGTGCAGGCCGTCGAAGAAGTGGGCGTCGGGAACGCCGGCGCGGAGGCCGTGCACGGGCGCATCGAGCGTCGCGAGAACGTCTTCGACGGGACGGGGGCTCGACGTCGGATCGGCCGGGTCGTGACCCGCCATCGCCATGAAGAGCAACGCGGCATCCGCAACGGTACCGGCGAGCGGGCCGATGTGGTCCATCGTCCACGAGAGTGGCATCACCCCCGCCCGACTCACCCGCCCGTATGTCGGCTTGAGGCCGACGACGCCACAGCAGCCGGCCGGGAGCCGGATGGAGCCGCCGGTGTCCGTCCCGATCGCTCCCGCGACGAGCTCTGCCGCGACAGCGGCCCCGGAGCCGCTCGAGGAGCCGCCGGACGCGTGGCCGGGCTTCCGGGGATTGTCGACGTCGCCATGATGCGCGTTGTCGCCGAACGGTCCCATCGCGAGCTCGGTCATGTTCAGCTTGCCGAGCAGCACGGCGCCGGCGGCCTCGAGACGGCTGGCCGCGGTGCACGGTGTCGCGCTGCGATAGTAGTCGCGCGTGCGCGTGCCGCACGACGTCGGCAGACCGGGGACGACGCACAGATCCTTGTGCGCGACCGGCACGCCGTGCAGCGGACCGCGCACCCGCCCCGCGACTGCCTCGGCCTCCAGGACTCGCGCGGCAGCGAGCGCTCGATCGCCGTCCACCGTGATGAACGCCCGCAGCCTCGGATTCGCTCGCTCGATTCGAGCCAGGCACTCTCGGACGAGCTCGACCGGAGAAACGCGCTTCGTTCGCACCGCTTCAGCCAGGGCCACCGCCGTGAAGTCCATCGTCGAGCCTCCTGGTGCGTGACGCATGGTGCGTCAGTCATCGACGAACCGTGGGGAAGTCTTCCGCAGCCGCTCGGGGTCGATGCGGCCGCTGCGCTGAATATAGCTCCAGGCGAATTCGCGGGGCGACAGTCGCATGTGCGCCGGAAAGCGCTCGTACCACTCGCCGCTCGCATCGGCGGCCGCGACCAGCTTGTCGACGATCGGCCGGCGCGCCGCCTCGAATGCCTCGAGCGCGTCGTGCCGATGCTGGTCGAGCGCCCGGGCGAGCGCGATGGCGTCCTCCATCGCCAGTCGCGTGCCCGAGCCGATCGAGAAATGCGCGGTGCGCTGCGCGTCGCCGAGCAGCACGCGATTGCCGTCCCACCATCGCTCGTTTCGCACCACGGGAAAGCAACGCCACACCGATTTGTTCGAGACGAGCCGCCCCCCGGCCAACGTGTCGCCCAGGATCCGCTCGCACACCGAGAGCGTCTCGTCCGCGCCCAATGTCGCGAACCCAACGCGTTGCCAGCTGACCGGGTCGCACTCGAAGATCAGCGTGCTCATCCGCGGAGAGTGCCGGTAGTGATGAGCGTTGAACGTCCCCAGCGCGTTCTCGATGAAGGTCTGTGTCAGCGTCTCGAAGGGCGTCGTCGCACCGAACCAGGCGAACCGGTTGCCGAGGTGGCGGATCGACGTCCCGAAGGCTTTCTCGCGGGTCGCCCGCACGACGGAATTGACCCCATCGGCGCCCACGACGAGATCGAACCCGTCGAGCTCCGCGTCGGACGACACGCCGTGCTCGAAGTCGAGCACGACGCCGACGCTCAGCGCCTGCCGCTGCAAGAACCGCAACAGCGGCAGTCTGCCGATGGCGGCGAAGCCAATGCCGTCGATCGTGACCGCGTGGCCCCGCAGCACGACGGTGAGATCGGTCCAGCGCTCCGTGTGCGGCGTGATCCGCGCGTACGTGTCCGGGTCGTCGTCGCGGAGGAATTCGAGCGCGCGATCCGAGAACACCACGCCGAAACCGAAGGTCGAATCTGCGGCGTTCTGCTCGACGACACGCACGTGCCAGTCGGGATGCGCCCGCCGGATGAGATACGAGAAGTACAGGCCGCCCGGGCCGCCGCCGACCACGAGGATGTTCAAGGCCTCATCTTGACACGGGCCGGCGCGGATGGTGCGATGCGGTGACCCGTCTATGCCCGACAGCCCATTCGATCTCGTGATCCAGAACGTCCGCGTCGTGAAAGCGACCTCGCCCGGGGTCGAGCGCGCCGACATCGGGATCAAGGACGGGCGGATCACGCGCATCGCGCCGAAGTTCGCCGCCGCCGAGCTCGGCCGCACGTACGATGGCCGCGGCCGGCTCGCGTTTCCGGGCGTGGTCGATGCGCACACCCATGTCGGGATCTATGGGCCGCTCTCGGAGGACGCCGCCAACGAGAGCCGCGCCGCGGTCTCCGGCGGCGTCACCACGATGCTGTCCTACTTCCGGACCGGCCAGTACTACCTCAATCGCGGCGGCGGTTACTTCGACGTCTATCCCGAAGTGCTGAAGCTCTCCGCCGGTCAGTATCACTGCGATTACGGCTATCACCTGGCGCCCATCGCCGCCGAGCACCTCGACGAGATGGAGACCCTCGCCACCGCCGACGGCGTGCCGTCGTTCAAGATCTTCATGTTTTATGGCGGCTACGGTCTCCACGGGCGGACCGGCGAGGACGAGCAGCGGCGATTTCTCATGCTCGGCCCCGAAGAGCACTACGACCTCGCCCACTTCGAGTTCGTGATGCGCGCGGCCGCGCGTATCCGCGCCGCGCACCCGACGCTGGCCGAGCACGTCAGCATCAGCTTGCACTGCGAGATGGCCGATATCCTGAACGCCTACACGCGCCTGGTGCAGCGCGACGCCTCCCTGACGGGCCTGGCCGCCTACAGCGCCGCGCGGCCTCCACACTCCGAAGGCCTCGCGATCGCGGTGGCGTCGTATCTGGCCCACGAAACCGGCTGCCTGAATCTGAACTTGCTGCACCTGTCGTCCCGCAAAGCATTCGAGAGTGCGCAGACGATGGCGCGCGCGTTTCCCGAGCTCGATTTTCGGCGCGAGGTGACGATCGGCCATCTGCTGCTCGACGTCGACACCCCGACCGGCACGTACGCCAAGGTCAACCCGCCGATCCGGCCGCGGAACGAGGTCGAATATTTATGGAAGGCGGTGCTGGACGGCCAGGTGGACTGGATCGTGAGCGATCACGCATGCTGCGCGGAGGAGACGAAAGCCGCCGGCAAGGGCGCGGGCGATATCTGGCTCGCGAAATCGGGATTTGGCGGCACGGAATATTTGCTGCCGGGTCTCTTCAGCGAGGGCCGCCGCCGCGGGCTGCCGTTACATCGCATCGCCGCGCTGACGTCGTTGAACCCGGCGCGCCGGTATGGGCTCTCGACCAAGGGCGATCTCGCGCCGGGGTTCGACGCCGACATCGCGCTGCTCGATCCCGACCGCGCGTTCACGGTGAGCGCGGCCGATTCGCTCTCCGGTCAGGGCTACACGCCGTTCGAAGGGCAGCGCCTCACCGGTCAGGTCACCGCGACGTTCTTGCGCGGCGAGCTTGCCTGGGAGGACGGTCGGATCGTCGGCCCGCCGCGCGGCCGCTACCTTCCCCGCCCCTTATAAGTAGATAGGGACCGCCGCCCCGCTCGGGACGTCGGGACGGGGTGGGCGGCCTACATCGCGAGCGCGAGCTGCTCCGGTGCGGGGCGCGGCTCGAGCGGGTGCGCGCGCCGGTCTACGATGTCGAAGCGCTTCTTCAGCGCGGCGACAGCGCTCTTCACCGACTCGGTCAGCGCGCGGTCGGGATACGGCCGCCGATACAGCGCGAGATAGCTCGGTACCAGCTCCGGCCACTCGCGCGCCAGGTGCTCCATGAAGTGCTCGCGCGTGCCCGGCTGCAGATAGAGGACGTTGCACCAGACGTTCGTCGCGCCGGCGTCGCGCGCGGCC
>Ga0310810_10000820_pt1 | contig 31572 bp, 29 predicted proteins | sample NCmetagenome_FD_207641 | JGI IMG/M metagenome (GOLD analysis project Ga0310810, IMG submission 207641) | Soil microbial communities from experimental microcosm in Duke University, North Carolina, United States - NC | ecosystem: Engineered > Artificial ecosystem > Soil microcosm > Unclassified ... | reverse complement strand
CGCTTGGATCGATTCCATGACGAGAACATCGTCCACGCCGGACACGATGGCGACGTCGCCGATCTTTACCGGCAGGACGAAGTGAACGGCGCCCTGGATGGTTTTCTTATCGCTGCGGAGTCGCGCCACCAAATTTCCGGCGTCGACTCCGTCGAGGGAAGGAATAGTCCCGTACTTGGCAATAACGCTTTGGATGGAAGCGGCCTCGGGGGCGCTAAGACGCGCCATCTTTTGAGAAAGGATAGTCGCGGCGCGCATCCCCCACGCGACCGCTTCCCCATGCAGGAAACGTTCGTAGCGCGTTTCGGCCTCCAGGGCATGGCCGAAGGTGTGGCCAAAATTGAGGATACGGCGAAGATCGCCCTCGCGTTCGTCGGCGCTCACCACTTCGGCCTTAATTCGCACGGCCGCGGCGATAATGCGCTCCAGCGTTGCGGGCTCCTGAGCCAGTACGGCGGGCGCGCACTGATCCATTACGCCAAAGAGTTCCGCGTCGCGGATCACGCCGGCCTTGACGATTTCGTAAAGACCCGCGCGGTACTCGCGTGTCGGCAGGGTTCGGACCACATCGGGATCGATGAGGACGGCCAGAGGCTGATGAAAGCTGCCCAGCAAATTCTTTCCTGAAACCAGGTTCACCCCGGTTTTACCGCCGACCGCGGCGTCCACTTGGGCCAACAATGTTGTGGGGATCTGAATCACCGGAATGCCGCGCATGAAGACGGCCGCGAGGAACCCCGCGACATCGCCCGTGATGCCGCCGCCGAACGCCACCACGACGCTCGACCGGTCGCCACCGGCTTGGATCATCTGCTCGGCCAGAGCCTCCACTTGCGAGAGGCGCTTGTTGGGCTCACCGCCAGGGAAAAAGAGAACTTTATGCTTACGATCGGCCAAGCCCTGGTGGAGAGTTTTGCCGTGCAGCTTGAATACATCCGCCGTGGTGACGACAAACACCAGGCCGGCGCGCGGCGGCAGAAACTCCACCACGCGGGCCAGGGAGCCGCGCTCGACGATGGCGTCATAGGCTCGCTGCGGCGTTTCCACGCGAAAAGTGGGCATATACGTTCGTTGTACCATGGGCCTGTTGACTCCACGGAAAACGCCTTCGTTCTTCCTGTTGCTCCTGTTGGTTGTGCCTCTGGCCGAGGTGCATCCCTCCACTGTGCTGTGGGCGGGCCCGGCGATTCTGGTGGCCGCGATCGCCATCGCCTGGGCAGCTGAGTCAGCCCAGTTTTTCATCGCACAAGGGTTCGCGCTGGCGATTCTGGCGTGGCTGCAGACACTGCCCGAGTTTGCCGTGGAAGCCGTACTGGCCTGGCACCAGCAGGTGCAATTCCTGCTGGCGAATCTCACCGGCGCACTACGGCTGTTAACCGGCTTCGGGTGGCCGGTGATCTACTTCACGGCCGCGATGGTCCGGCGTCGAAGGGGAGGCGAGCCGCTAAAAGCGATCCACTTAGAGGAGCACCACGCGGTCGAAGTATTGGGTCTGGCCGCGCCGTTGCTCTACGTGGGGGTAATCGCCTGGAAGGGATCGCTCACCGTCTACGATGGAGCAGTACTGATCCTGCTGTACACGGCCTACCTGCTGATTCTGAGCCGGATGCCGCCCGAGGATCCCGAGACCATCGAGGATCTGGAGGCGATCCCGCGCAAGATCGTCACCGCCCCGCGTGTGTGGCGCATCGCGCTCATCACTGGCCTGTTTTTGTGCGGCGGGATTCTAATCTACGTCGCTGCGGAGCCGTTCCTGGCCAGCCTGCTGGCGCTTTCGGCGGCCGTCGGCATCCCGGCGTTTGTCTTCATCCAGTGGGTGGCGCCGGTGGTCTCCGAGTTCCCGGAAATGGCGTCGACCTTCTATTGGGCGCGATCGGTGGACCGCGCGCCGATGGCCCTGATGAATATGGTCTCGAGCAACATCAACCAATGGACGCTGCTCACCGCCATGCTGCCGATCGTACTCTCGATCAGTGTGGGCAGCGTCACCCCGATCCTGTTCGATCAGGAGCAGCGGATCGAGCTGCTGTTGACCCTGGGGCAGGCAGTGGTCGGTATGATCTTCCTGATGAACATGCGGCTCACCTGGTATGAGGCTGCCATTATGTTTGTGTTCTTCTGGATTCCGTTCGTCCATGCCTCCTGGGCCAAGCCGGTCGCAGGGCTTTACTTCGGCTGGGCGGGTGTAGAGATGGTGCGCATGCTGGTGGGTCAGAGGATGGTGCTCGCGCCCCCGCTTTTCGCACGGATCTGGAAAGAGCACATCAGGGGATAGCCAGCTTCCGCTCGAGATCCTGTTTCACGCGGGGCCATTCCGAATCGAGAATGCTGAAGTAGACCGAATCGCGCACGCGACCGCTCCAAGTGATCATGTGCTGTCGTAGCGTGCCTTCTTCGGTGGCGCCGATCCGGCGAATCGCATCGCGGGAGCGATAGTTCAAGGCGTCGGTCTTGAGCTCGACGCGAATGCAACTGAGCGTTTCGAACGCGTGACGAAGCATCAGGTACTTGGCTTCGGTATTGACGGCGGTGCGACGCCAGGGCTGCGCGATCCAGGTCGCCCCGATTTCAACGCGCCGATTCGACACATCAACATTCAGGTAGCGTGTGCTGCCAACCACTTGACCCGAGGGGCGATGGACCGTGACGAACGGCAGAGCGTTACCGGCGGCCTGATGGTCCAGCGCGGATTGGATATAGGCGGCCATTTCCTGGGGCGTCGTGACCCGATACGGGATCAGCTCCCAAAGTTCGGGATCAAGGCCGATCGCGGAAAGCGCCGCGTGGTGCGTCTGCGCGAGGGGTTCCAGACGGACATGGGCACCTGCGAGGGTAACGGGTTGAAGGTTCATACACCATATTGTTTGAACCAGGCCAGCATCTTCTTCCAGGCGTCCTCGGCATCGTCCTTTTTGTAGCTGGGACGGTAGTCCGCGTTAAAGCCGTGCGGCGCTTCCGGATATACGATGATCTGCGATTCGTCGTCGACCACCTTAAGAGCCCCGCGCATGCGTTCGATGGATTCGAGTGGAATGCCGGTATCCTTGCCGCCATAGAAACCGATCACCGGTGCTTTAAAACCTCCTACGTAATCCAGGGGGTTCTTGGGGGTCATGGCGCTTTTGTCCCCTTCGAGGCGTCCGTACCAGGCCGCGCCCACGTCGAGTTTGGGATTGTGCGCCGCATACATCCATACGATGCGCCCGCCCCAGCAAAACCCGGTGATCGCCAACCGCTCGGCGCTTCCACCGTTCTTGACGGCCCAGGCCGCGGTAGAATCCAGATCGCTCATCACCTGGCTGTCGGGGACCTTGGAGACGACCGTGTTGATGATCTCCTGAACATTCTCCATCTTCGACACGTCGCCCTGACGCGCGAACAACTCGGTGGCAATGGCCATGTAGCCGGATTTAGCCAAACGCCGGCACAGGTCCTTGATGTGCTCGTGTACGCCGAAGATCTCCTGCACCACCAGAACCGTGGGGAACCGGCCGCCGCCGCTGGGGCGTGCCCGATAGGCGGGAACCATCTTCCCATCGGCCATGAGAATTTGAACTTCTCCGGCGTTCAGGCCCTTGGTGTCAGTCGTGATTGTCTGCGCCCCGATGGGTCGCACTGCCAGCGCGAAGCCTACAGCCAGTTTGCTCACCAGAAAATCGCGGCGGTTTTCCGGCCGAGCGTCGGGCACAAGGCTCTTCAGATCTGATGAAGCCATGGCGCTATTGTACCGAGCGCGAGCTTTACAGGCCCCGCGGCATCCCCACTGTATGATGGATGTTTGGGAGAGCAGCAGTCTCAAAGAACCCGTTGGGTCGTTCTAATCGTGATCAACCTGGCATCGCTCGGATGCCTGGTTTGGGCGCTTCAAGACGTGAGTCTGGGCGAACTCAAGTTTGATCTGGCCACTCTCAACTACCCGTGGGTGGCGCTGGCTATCGCCTTCGAATTGATCGTCTACCTGACGCAGGCGGTGCGTTGGCGTTCGGTGCTGCGCCCGGTGGTGTCGTTGAGCTTCGGGCACGCCGTGCGAGCCATCTACGTCGGGCTCTTCGCCAGCGAGGTTCTACCTTTTCGTGGGGGCGAGGCCGTGCGCTGCTTCATGGTGACCCGCTGGACCGGGCTCCCCTTCTCCGTTTCCGCGGCCAGTGTCCTCATTGAGCGCGTGTTCGACGGAATCTGGCTATGGCTCGGACTGTGGCTGTCCTTGAGGTATGTGGAGTTGCCGAAGCAGCTGGGATATGTGAACGACGGACTTGGATTGTCGGTGCTGGGAGGAACGGTTTTGCTGGGGTCGGCGCTGTTACGCCCGCGTCCCGAGCGATCTGCACTTCGACGGCGAGGGTGGCGGCATCACCTGGCTGTGCTGATGGACGATTTGGCTCGGATCGGTCATTCCCGCTACCTTTATTTCGCACTGCTGCAGAGCATACCTTATCTGCTCTTGCAGGTGATCCCGATCTGGGCTGCCTTCCAGGCGTACGGCTTCGAGCTGGGGTTCGGCGCAGCGCTGGCTCTGATGTTGATCCTGCGACTGGCCAGCATCCTTCCGCAGGCCCCCGCCAGCCTGGGTCTTTTCCAGATTCTGACCAAAGAGTTTCTGGAGCGGGCGTACGACATCGATTCTTCGGAGGCGGCCCGTTTTTCACTGGTTCTGTGGGGCGTGGTCAAGTTCATGCCCTTGATCGCGGGATTCATCGCGCTCGCCATCACGGGCGCCAAACTCGGCGAATTGAGGAAAGCCGCCGCGGCGGAAGGCCAGTCTGGCGGAACAATGGCCCCTCTCAGCTCAAATCCGTGAGTTCCCCATAAACCTCCCAGGTTTTGGCGAGTGCGGACTCCCAGGAAAACTGTAAGGCGCGTTCCCGCCCGCGCCGGGACAGGTCGGCGCACAAGGTTTCGTCCGAGGCCAGACGCACCAGCGCCGCGGCGATCTCCTCCGGGTCATCCGGATTTACCAGCAGCCCCGCATCCCCGGCGACTTCCGGCAACGCCGAGCGTTGAGAGGTGACTACGGGAACGGAGTTAGCCATCGCCTCCAGCACCGGCATCCCGAAGCCTTCATCGAGCGAGGGGAAGGCGAAGATGCGGGCCCGGCGATACAGCGCATCCAACTCCGCCTGCGTGACGTACCCCAGCACGTCGATATCATGCTTGCGGGGGCTATTCTCAACAGCGCGGAGCTCTTCCACCGCGCCGTAACCATCCGCGGCTCCGGCCAGTGCCAGGCGCCACGAAGCGGGCATGCGCTCGAAAGCGCGCACCAGACGTGCCACGTTCTTGCGCCGCTGGAGGGCGCCCACGAACAGCACGATGTTTTGACGCGACGTGCTCTGGAGCGAGGCTTCCGACGGCGTGCGTACACCGTGTGGAATCACGCGAATCCGGGAAGACTCCACGCCCAGAAATTCCTCCACTTGATGGGCGGTGAAGCACGAGACGGCGATGATCAGGTCACTGCGGCGGGCGGCTTGACGAGCTTGCTCGGTGAAGCGCGTGCGGAATTCGGGCGTCGAGTATTCGCTGGTGATGACGAAAAGATCGTGAAAGGTGGTCACGGTTCGGCGGGCGGGCGCGTCCACACGCTGATTGAGAGCGTGAAAGAGGTCGGCCTTCGGGGCGCCCTGGAGTACCCGGCGGGCGGCATTCCGGGGTAAAACATCGCGAAAGGAGCGCAGGAAGCGATGCGGACGGTAACAGAACAGGAAGTCGTCCTGAGGATGGGAACGCGCCAGACCGAAGAGAATTTCGCGCGAGTACACTCCCACGCCGGACAAATTGCGACCCAGGCTGTAGGTGGCGTCAAGGGCGATGTTCACTTCCTGCCATCATCGCATTGCCAATCGTTCAAGATCGGCGCGTGACTCGCCCCTACAGCGCGATCCCGTTCTGTTCGGGGCAGAGGGTGCCGGGGAGTTTCAGGGCAGCCCGGTCGAGCAGGACGTCCAGGGACATCGGACGATTGGGGTCGAATACCGCGGCGCCAAACGCGATCTTGCTGGCATTGGCCGTGATGTGGAGACGCGCCCGGATATCGTCCATGGGTTCGGCCTCGGTATCGAACACGGCCAGGCCGAAGCGCGCGTAGTTTAGCCTGGCCACCAGAGCGGCCGGGCCTGCCAGGCCCCGGAGCCAGTCGGCGGTCTCGACCAGCGCCAGATCCCGACGGTGTGCGTCGCCGTCCCAAGCGGCCAGCTCGGCGATCAGGATCATCATTCTCCGGCTGAGACGTTCCGCCAGCCGGCGGTCGCGATCCGCCAGCGTCAAGAAGGCGGGACGCGTGAGGAGACCGGTGAGCTGGTCCGTCATGGACGTCGCCCGCGCGGAGGCTAGCAAGCGATGCCGCTCCTGGGCATTCCGCATCGCTCGCGCCAGCGGGGCGCAGTCCACCTCTTTCTTGAGCAGGAAATCCTGGGCACCGTCGCGGACCAGCCGCTCAGCCAGGGGCGTCGCGGACGGTTCTATCAACAGGATCACGGGAACCTGTGGGGCAGCGGCCTGGGCCCGGCGGAAGGTCTCGGCACCCTGGCTGTCTCTCAAATCCAGGCTCAATAGGAGGATATCCACGGACCCGGTCGACAGAATGGCCGTAGTATCGGCGCAGGTCGCTGCGTGGGACGTCTCCAGATGAACCCAATCGCTCCAGCAGCGGGCGCCCTCCAGGTCCGCCAAAACATCACACAGAAACAGAGTGTCTTCCGTTCCAGATTCGGCTAGCAGAACACGCAGGGTCACGATGAAGAGATAGTGGGTTGAGAAGCCCAACCGTCTCGTCTTAACTTTCCAGTTGGTACTCTTTCAGTTTTCGATACAGGGTTGTACGCCCAATGCCAAGCAAATGCGCGGCCACAGAGCGGTCTCCCTTGGTGTATTCGAGGGCGTTCACGATAGCGCGTCGCTCCAGCTCGAGCAACGGCACCACGACGGGCGCATTTTGAACGGCTCGGGGAACCTCCGCGGATGCTTCTTGCGAACCGTCGGATGAGGACGGGGCGGCGAACTGCGTGCCGGCCGCTGCCATCAGGTATTGGGCCTTCTTCTCCGTGAGGAAGTTGCGCAGGTTCGAGGGCAGATCCCCCAGGTGCAGCAGCGGTCCGGAATTGATGGCCGCCATGTGCTGCACGCAGTTTTCGAGTTCGCGAACGTTGCCCGGCCAATCGTAGGAAAGCAGGATCTCCATGGCCTCGGCGGTGATGTTGTAGTTTCCCCCGATGCGGGCCAGAAAATGGTTGATCAGTGCGGGGATATCTTCCTTGCGCTCGCGCAGCGGGGCCAGGCGGATGTTGATGACATTCAGGCGGAAATAAAGATCGCGGCGAAAGTTCCCTTTTTCGACTTCCTTGGCCAGATCACGATTGGTGGCCGCGATGATCCGGAAATCCGAACGCCGGGTGATCAGCGATCCCACCGGACGGAATTCCTTCTCCTGCAGTACCCTGAGTAGCTTGGCCTGGAGGTCCAGCGGCAGCTCCCCGATTTCATCGAAAAACGCGGTGCCCCCGTTGGCCGCTTCTAGCAGACCGACCTTGGCGGTGGCTGCCCCGGTAAAGGCGCCCTTAACATGCCCGAAGAGTTCACTTTCCATGAGCGGGCCGACCATGGAGGAGCAGTCGATGGTTACAAAAGGTTCCTTCGACAAGGTCATGGCATGGATCGCGCGCGCAACCACTTCCTTGCCCGTGCCGGTTTCGCCGAGGAGCAGGGCTGGCCAGCGGCATTTGCCGAGTTTGTCGATCAGCCGGAGAACCTGGCGGGTTCGAGGCGATTGTCCTACGAGTACGTGACGGGTTTCATCTAATTGCGCTTGCATCGTTGCTCCAGGACTGATCGGCTCCGGAAACCGGGACCGCTTCCAAAAAGTTGACCATCAGTGAGTAGTGCGCGATCCCAAGATAAACTCTACATCCGAATTGAAACCTTCTCTAGACCCTCTGAAAGAGGTTTGGGGTAGGTAAAGCGGGGGTAGATGAGACCCCCAGTTGGGGGGTATCGAAGCGGGCGCCTATCCTTTATTCCTTTACGACCATCGCTTCGCCCCCAGCCTTCTGAATCTCAGCGGCCAGGGCGGTAGCTGCTTGCGGCGTGAGGGCATGTCCAACCAGCACCCGCCACAGGGACGGGTCTGCCTGGCGCTCCACGATTCTTGTATCGGAATAAGGAAGCCCCTGACGAAAGGACTCTGCACGCGCAAGGTCGGAGAAGGCGCCCACCTGAACCGCATAGAGGGCCGCACTGGTTTCCGGATTGGCCGAGGGCATCTCCGAAGGCGCAATTGCCGTCGGGCTGACTAACGGAGGATCGATGACCTTCAACCGGACCTGCGCGGTCCCGGCGCGCAGGATGTCGAGTTGGCGAGCGGCGGCCATGGACAAATCGATGATGCGCCCGCGAACGAAGGGCCCACGATCGGTGATGCGCACTTCCACCTGCTTGCCATTCGCCAGGTTGGTGACCTCCACCCAGGTCTGGAAAGGCAGACTGCGGTGCGCGGCGGTCAGCTTTTCCATATCGAAGATCTCACCGGAGGCGCTCGGGCGGCCGTGATAGGGCACGCCATACCAGCTGGCGATTCCAGTTTCGGTGGAGCCGATCTTTGCCGGGATGGAGGCCGGGATGGAGGCCGGGACGGGGACCGGCGCCGGCGGCCGCGCAGTGCTGCGCCGCGCGCAACCGGCCGCGAGCAGCATCAGAGTCAGCGCACACGTGAGCGAGGGGCGTTCGATGCGCGCGCGAGCCGCGAAAATAAGCCCTCGGAGCACTAAAACAATTCTACTCGACCTCGTTTTATTGTTTTTGGACCAGAGGAGCGGCCGGATGTACCCGCGCGCCTCTCCCCCCGCGGTTCATTTTTTTCTTGACTTTCCATACGTTCCACCTTATAAAGGGGACACGACCGCGCTCTCTTGGAAGAGTAGCGCTTAATCTGATGTAAAGGGAGAATCACTCGATGAAGAACGCAACTAAGAAGAAAGCGGCTGCGAAGAAGAAGGCTGCTCCGAAGAAAAAGAAGTAGCCAACGCTGCTAGCTAGTTCGAGTTTCAACCAATCGGCCCCGAGAAATCGGGGCCGGTTTTGTTTTTAGGAAACACGTTTCAACCGCTGTCCAGGCCCATTTCACCGCATTCCGCCGCATTTCGGAACCTCCGGCAAAAACGCTCCGGCCCTTATAGGTGCAGCGCCTTCAGGTACCCGCGGAACTCCTCCCCGAGGTCGTAGCGCTTCAATGCGAATTCCACGGTAGCCTTCAGGAAGCCGAGCTTATCACCGGCGTCGTAGCGCGCGCCTTCGAAGCGATAGCCGTAAATCGGACGGCTGCGGAGGGCATGTTTCAAGCCATCGGTAAGTTGCAGTTCGCCGCCGCTGCCTGGCTCGATGGTCTCCAGGGAATGAAACACGTCGGGGGTGAGCACATAGCGTCCGATGATGGCCAGATTCGACGGCGCGTCCTGGGCCTTGGGCTTTTCCACCAGATTGCGAATCCGGTAGAGCCGGTCGCGGCCGCCATTGTGGCCCACCGGCTCGGCATCCACTACGCCGTAGGCGGAAATATTTTCCTTGGGAACTTCCATTAGGGCCAGTACGGGAGCACCGTAGAACTCGTACACATCCAGTAACTGTCGTAAGGCGGGAACCTCAGCGTCGATCACATCGTCGGACAGAATCACGGCGAAGGGTTCGTCACCCACCAGCTCGCGAGCACGCAGAACGGCGTGCCCCAGCCCCAGCGCTTCCTTCTGCCGCACGTAGGCGACATTGATGTCGGAGATGGCCCGCACGGTGGCCAGCATATCCTTTTTGTTGCGCTTTTCCAGTAAATGCTCCAGTTCGAAGCTGACATCGAAGTGGTCCTCGATCGCGGTTTTTCCGCGGCCGGTGACGATGATGATGTTCTGGACTCCGGAGTGGATGGCTTCCTCAACGCCGTACTGGATCAACGGCTTGTCGACCAAGGGCAGCATTTCTTTGGGTTGGGCCTTAGTGGCGGGAAGAAAGCGGGTACCGAGCCCTGCGGCCGGGAAGACAGCTTTACGAACCTTAGCGCTCATCAGTTATTCATTTTAGCGTTTGCTGGTTGGTGGGCGTTGGTTCATCAATGGTGCGCGATCAATTGACCGGATAGAAAGTTTTGATTGGATTGTGCGAAGTATCCAGTCCTACGCTCGTATTATGCGCTCGGAGGACATCCCGCCCGGAAGTGCCGACGTGTCCCTGCTGCATCGCGTCAGCCGCATCGCCAACTCCGATCTATCCATGGACGAGATGCTGGGCCAGATCGTAATGCTGACTGCCCAGGTGTGCGCCTGTGATGCGTGCATCGTCTACCTGCTGGAATCGGCCACCGGCGATTTCGTTCTACGCGCCTCGCAGGTCCCGCATCCGCGCATGGGCAATCTGAGGATGCAGCTGGGCGAAGGCGTAACGGGCTGGGTGGCCCAGCACCAAACGCCCGTCGCTCTGGGGTCGAACGCGTTTGAAGATACACGATTCAAGTCCGTTTCGGGACTGGTGGAGGACAGCTACCACGCGTTTCTCGCGGTTCCCGTGGTGACCCGGGGCAAGTCTATCGGCGTAATCAACGTGCACCACCGCGATCCGCATGAGCACAGCGCCGACGAGATCTCCGCGGTAACATTCATTGGCGAGCAGACCGGCAGCGCTCTGGGGAAGATGCTGCTCGAAGATGAAAACGCCCGGTTGGCCGAACGCGATCAGGGGTTGCAGCGGCAGCGGGCGGAGCTGGAGGCCGAAGTGGCTAAAAGGACCGCCGAGCTGCAGGCGACCAACGAACAATTACGGGCGGCCAAGGAAAAGGCGGAAGAAATGTGGCGACTGAAAGGCGAGTTCCTCGCCAACATGAGCCACGAGCTGAGGACGCCGCTCAACGGGATCCTTGGCATGACCGAAACGGTGCTGGACACCGAGCTCAACGCGGAGCAGAGGGAATTCCTGACGATCGCCAAAACCTCGGCCGACTTGCTCCTCCAGATCATCAATGACGTGCTGGATTTCTCCAAGCTGGACGCTCGCAAGGTCACCCTCAACTGGCTGGAGTTCCATCCCCGGAAGGTCGTGGAAGAGATTACCCGGTCTTTGGCGTTTCTGGCGGGCCAAAAGGGGCTGGAGCTGCGCTCCCAAATCGAGCCGGCCGTACCGGCGGCGCTGGTGGGTGATCCGCGGGCGTTCAGCCAGGTACTGATCAACCTGATCGGCAATGCCATCAAGTTCACGGACCGGGGTAGCGTGACGGTCAGCGTTCGCATGGAACTCGAGGAAGGTACGCAGATTCTGCTGCACGCTTGCGTTGCTGACACCGGGGTCGGAATTCCCGCCGATAAGCAGGCGAGCGTGTTCGATGCGTTTGTGCAGGTCGATGGATCGAGCACCCGGCGTCACGGCGGTACCGGCCTCGGTCTGGCCATTTGTGCCAGCCTGGTCAGGCTGATGGGAGGCCGGATTTGGGTAGAGAGCCGCGAGAGCCAGGGCAGCGCATTTCACTTCACCGCCGGATTCGGCCGGGTATGAAGTTCCGGGCTCACTTTAATAGTTCGGCGATCTCCTGCAGTTCATTGCGAACGGTCTCAAGCAGGGGTGAGGGAACGTCGAAGAAGCCGGATTGAATCTGTTTGCCAGGCGACACTCGCTTCCCCGAAGACTTCTTCGGCACGCCCACGGAAGCCGAAGCGGCCGGATCCCCGTTCTTAGAACGCGCGTCCAGGAACTTACGGGCTCCCTCGATGGTGTAGCGCTTTTCGTACAGCAGGCGCTTGATCTCGAGCACCAGCTGGACCTCCTTGCGGCGGTAGAGGCGGTGCCCAGTCCCCGACTTCTTCGGATCGAGCGCCGGGAATTCCGTTTCCCAGAACCGCAGGACGTACGGTTTGATGCCTGCAAGACGTGCGACCTCTCCGATTCGGAAGTATAACTTGTCCGGAATCTCTTCCGGAGTGATGGCCATTGGCGCGATTTTTGGCTCGCTCATGAGAGTACCCTTATTCTAATGTCCCTGCTGGCAGGAATCCATCCCGTCCGGGAGGCACTTCGGGCCGGACTCCCCTTGGACCGCGTGTTGGTTGCGAAAGGCGCCGCGGGCCCGCGCCTTCAGGAGCTGATCGAGCTGTGCCGCGAGCGCGGGGTCCCGGTGCGTTTCGAGCCGCGTGCGCAACTCGACCGCGCCGCGGGAAACGCCGCGCATCAAGGGGTAGTGGGATTCGGGGCGGCGGAGCGTTACGCGTCGCTCGAACAAACCACGGCGGGCCGCGGGCTCCACGTAGTCCTCGATGGCGTGGAGGATCCGCACAATCTCGGAGCGATCGCTCGGACGGCGCACGCTGCCGGCGCCGCGGCGATCGTCATCCCGGAGCGGCGCGCGGTGGGCCTCACCGAAACGGTCGCGCGCACGGCCGCCGGCGCGCTGGCCTACCTGCCGGTCGTGCGGGTTACCAACATCAGCCGCGCGCTCGAGGAGCTGAAAGAGCGCGGGTACTGGATTTACGGCCTCGATGAACGTGGTGACCAGACCTACGACGGCGTGGAATTCAACGTGCCTACGGCGATCGTGCTGGGAGGCGAGGGGCGCGGGCTGCATCAGACCGTGGCGCGTCATTGCGATGCGCTGGTTTCGATTCCCATGGCGGGTGGTCCCGCAGGCGGAGTGGCATCCCTAAACGTGAGCGTGGCCGCGGGCGTGGTGCTCTTCGAGTGGCGACGGAGGCAAGCATCCTCCGCATAAACGCGCAAAACGGAACGCGGCGCGAACCCTTTGTGTGTCATTGGGCCGGGCGCGCCGCGTCCTTTGCGCTCCGGACGTTTAGGTCGGGAGCATCGCAATAGGCCACTGTTATATACTCATCGGCAGTTACCATGGACGCACGCTTAGGCGACGTTATCGACGATTTTTGCGTCAAATGCCGGCGCCTGACGAATCACTCCGTGGTATCGCTTTTGAACGGCGCCGCCGCCAAGGTGCGCTGCCGCACCTGCTATAGCGATCATGATTACCGCAACGAGCAGGCTCCGCCCTCCAAGAAGGATCTCAAGAAGGCCGAACTGTTTAATGCGGTGCTTTCGGGAGTCGCCCCGCCGCCGGCCCCCGCGGGAGACACGGACGGCGATGCTGAATCCAAGAAGGGCGCCAAAAAGTCCGGCAAGCGGGCCGAGGCGTAGACAAGAGCGCAAAGGGCGCGGTGCGCGCCGAAGGAACCCGTTGGAGACGAATCGCGCCGCGGGGAGCTTGCCCGCAACGGGTCTTGCGCGTTAAGGAATCAGTTCTTACGTAGCTCTTTTTCCAGATCCCGCAAGACCTTCGCGCGCTCCTCCCCTGAAAGATCGTGTTGCAGGCGGCGCAGCGCGACCCCGATCACGTCGCGGTGGTGCAGCTTCGAGCCGATATGGTCGGTACCGCTCAGTTCCAGCCAGAGATCGTGCAGCCGGTCCAGATCCTCCGGCCACAGGCGCGGCGGATGCGGTCCCAGATTCACGAAAACAGATTCCCGATCGGGGCTGATCACTTCGAGCGAAAAGGGATGGCGCGGCGGCGGCAAATTCTCCCAAGCCCGGCCCATGCTATGCGCCAGCTCTTCAGAACTCATGCGGGCGCTGACGCCGGTCACCAGGCGCGAAGCCTGCAGGCTGCTGGCGGTCTGGACCAGGGCCTCGAAGGGATCGACTGCCGGAACCACCAGCAACTCCACGTGTTTGCCCTCTTTCTCGGCCAGCTCCACCACATGGCTGAACAATTCCTTTTCGTAATCGCTGAAGATCTGGCTTTCGGTGAGTTCATACTCACCGGCGCCGGTCGAAAGAGTCCGAACGCTCATGACGACGATGTCGTGCCGCCGCAGGTTGGTCTTGCTCAGCACCTGGCGCAGATGTTCCATCCTCCGGTAATCGCGAACCGCCACCAATACGCAGCCGGGCCGCGCTTCAAGATGGAAAGAGGTGACGGCCTGCTGATGATCCAGGTTGAACTGTTCGAGACCCTTCTTCTCCTGCTTCGAACGCCGATGGTTGATCTTCTCGGAAATGGTGAAGGTCAGGAACAGGCCGAGCGTAAAGGCGATCCCGTACTTCGTCGCGACTTGTTTCGTGAACAGATTGGCGACTGCCACAGCCCCCAGGATGCTCGTGGTGATGATCAGGCCGATGGGGATTTCCCATCCCGCGACCCGCAGATTGAGCGGCGTCTTGTACTCCTGATCGTGGCGCTGGAACCGCAGCGCCGTGACACCCAGGGCCTTGAAGAAGAAACTCCACACCACGCCGAACGCATAGGCTTCCGCCAGCACCGTCATATCGCCGCGGCTGTAAAGGATGGTGGCCAGTTGGAGAACCGTAATCAGGTTGATGATGTTATGAGTGGTGCCATACTTGCGCTGCGGATGGCGAAACCAGGGCACCAGGACGCCGTCCTCGGCCACCCGGTTCAGTACGCCGTTGGCTCCGATGATGGACGTATTGATCGCGCCGGAAAGAATCAGGCCGCCTACGAAGACGACGAAGATGTGGAACGCCAGTCGCAAGGGGTAGGGGCCGCTTAAATTCATCGCCAGGCCGCCGATCAGGTTGGCGAAGTACTTGGGCCGCTCGCCGTCGGGAATGATCATGGCGGCAAACAGCGTGATGACTCCGGTGCACACCAACGCGTACACGCACACGATGTTAGCCGCGATCTTGAGATTCTTCAGCTTGGGCGAAGCGATTTCGCGGTAGACCTGTGCCAACGTCTCAAATCCGCTCATGGAGAGCAGAGAATGTCCAAAAGCAATGATGATCATCACCATTGGAAATTGCAGCCAAAAAGTCCCTTTGAGCCAGCCCTGGGCGTCGTTGGAGAACGTCAGGTTGGAGGGAACCGGCGCCGGCGGAAGTCTCCACTTGTTCTGGAGGGCCATACTGAGGGGAGCCCAGATCAGCAGGATCGCCACCATCACAGTGGTGATTTGCATGATCCTGAGCGCCTTACCGCTGGATTCATGCACGCCCTTGATGTTCATCCACCAGAAATAGATGGTCACCAAGATTGCGATTCCGGCCGAGAAGAGGTTGACATCGACGTGATACGTCTGGTGCGTCATCTCACTAAGCTCGTTGATCAGAGCGCCCAGATACTGTCCCGCGCTGACGCCGCTGATGGGACCGGTCAGGATGTAATCGAAAACCAGCGCGGACACCGACAGCTTGGCCAGTACCGGACCCATGCTGTCGCGAACCACCACGTACACGCCGCCGCGAACGTACATGCTGCAGCTTTCGAGGTAAATGCTGCGCACCGCAAAGCTGAACAGCATGACGCCCAACACGAACCAGGGCGCTGCCTTGCCGATGGCCTGCTCGGCCGCACCTCCCGCGTAGAAAGCCGAGGACGCCAAGTCGCTCAGAACAATGGAAGCTCCGCGCCAAAAGCTGATGAAGGAGAGTGCAACTGTCGTCGCGACAACTACTCTCGAAGTCGGCGACGGCAGATTACCGTCTTGAGGGGACATCCGTTGCTCTATTCTACTCCGCTCTATTCTAACCAAAGCCGGAAGTGAGCCATCATCGAAATTTTGAATTGACGCGATTTCCTGTTGCGCGCCACCGTGTTACAGGCGATAGCCTAGACGCATGGCGAAGAATTTCAAGGATTTGACGGAGCGAGAGATCATGGCACTGGCCATCGCGCTTGAAGAAGAGGACGGCCGGATCTACGGGGACTTCGTCGACGGGCTGCGCGAAACGTATCCCGCGTCCTCTAAGTTGTTCGCGGAAATGCAGGCGGAGGAATCCGAACACCGGGCCAGCCTGATCGAGCTCTATCGTCAGCGTTTCGGCGAGCACATTCCCTTAATCCGGCGCCAGGATGTGAAGGGCTTCGTCCACCGGCTGCCTGTGTGGCTGGTTCGGCCCCTGGGGATCCACACGGTCCGGAAACAGGCCGAGATCATGGAACTCGAAACGCGCCGTTTCTACGAACGCGCCATCCAGCAGGTCACGGATGCGGCCGTGCGCAAACTGCTGGGTGATCTGGCCGAGGCCGAACGCAAGCATTCCGCCGCCGCGGCGGCTCTAGAACAAACGCTCTTGACCGATGAAGTACGGCAGGGCGAGGACGTGACGGAGCGGCGCTTGTTCGTGCTGCAGATCGTCCAGCCGGGTCTGGCGGGCCTGATGGACGGCTCGGTTTCGACACTCGCGCCGGTGTTCGCGGCCGCCTTCGCCACGAAGAATAGCTGGGACGCCTTTCTAGTGGGCATGGCGGCATCGGTGGGCGCCGGGATTTCGATGGGTTTCGCGGAAGCGCTTTCGGACGACGGGTCTCTGACCGGTCGCGGCCGTCCGTGGCTACGCGGATTGGCGAGTGGTTTGATGACCACCGCGGGCGGGATCGGCCACACGCTGCCGTTCCTTATTGCCGACTTTCGAGCTGCTTTTAGTGTGGCCCTTTTGGTGGTGATCGTCGAACTGGCCGCGATCAGCTATATTCGCCACCGCTACATGGACACGCCTTTGTTATCCGCAATGTTGCAGGTGATGTTGGGCGGAGCGCTGGTCTTTCTCGCGGGACTGCTCATCGGCAGCTCCTAAATCCCTTCGAACAGCCGCATCGCCAGCGATTCCGGCAATCCCGCCAGCAGGATCTTGGCGGCCGCCTTACCGATGTCATAAGGCACGCGCCGGTACTCCACCGTACGATTTTCGGGCCAATACAGCGCATAGGCGGCGCGGGGATCCCCATCCCGCGGCTGGCCCACGGATCCCGGGTTGACCAGGTAGTAATAATCCGGTTCCAATTGGAATACCCGATCGGGCTGTTGTGTGTGATTCGGGATGATACGTTTCACGCTCCGCCCGGCAAGCAGAAAGCCGCCCTGCAAGTGCGTATGGCCGAAAAATGTCAGCTTCGTATCCAGGTAGTCGCCCAGGAATCGAACGTCGTCCACACCCACCAGATACTCGTCCTCATCGAGAGGCGAGCCGTGGGCCAGGTCGAAACCGCCGTCGGACGTGCCCTCGGGTATTACGCGCAACGGGCCACGGGCAAGATGTTCCAGGTAGTCCCGATTGTCGGGTGTGAGCGCGCCGCGGGTCCAGAGCGCCGAGGCCCGCGCGGCCGGATTGAAGTTTTCGAGCAAATCGGTCCCGGTGCAGGCGCGGTCGTGGTTGCCACGAATGACCGACCCAACATTCGATCTGGCCCAACCGGCTACCTGGTTGGGATCAGCGCCATAGCCCACCAGATCACCCAGGCACAGGATTCGATCGTAGCTGCCGCGGGCATTCTCGAGCACCGCTGCGAGAGCCTCGTAATTCCCGTGGATGTCGCTGAGGATCAGGTACCGGGCCATCAGGTTCGACACAAGCGTAAGAGATTTACTTCTGGTGGCGCTCCCAATCGCGCGGGGAGACCGATGGTTCCGATGCCTCGCGACACGAATACCGCCGCGTGGCCACGCCGGTAAAGGCCGTCGACGTAGGGCGTGAAAAACCGCGCGATATTTAGATCCTGGCGGAGAATCTCGATCCGCACCTGCCCGCCATGAGTGTGACCCGCAATGGTGAGCGGGTACCCTTGCCGCGCAGCCACCGGAAACACATCGGGGTTATGCGAAAGCAGGACATTGAAGGCCTCCGGCGCCACCATCCGCTCTGCGCCCACCAGATACGGTTTGCGGCTCGGCTGATAATCGACCCCCGCTAAATTCAACGTCGCTTGGCCGAACTTCAGAGGCTCGGCGCGCTGGCGCAGGTAGTGGTGGCCCAGACGAGCGCCGTGTTTCTCCACGTAATCCTCGGCGTTCGCATAGATCTCGTGATTGCCCAGACAACCGAAAACTCCCGCATCTGCCCGCAGGCGTGATAGCTGGCGCAAACATGTGTCCAGTGGATCCCTGGCAGTGCTGATCAGGTCGCCTGTGACCAGGGCCACATGGGCGCGCGTTTCGTTGGCCATGTCAACGGCCCGGGCCAGCTCGCGTTCGCTCAGGAACGGGCTGAGATGGATATCGGTCAATTGAACGATACGCAGCCCGTCGAGATCCTGAGGCAGTCCGGGAAACATCAGATCCTGCTCCCGTAACGAAAGCTCAATCCGCTGGATGAAAACGCCGTAGCCCGTAACAATCGCCGGAGTACACAGCAGCGCGGCCCGCGTGGTGTGCAGAAACGCCCGGCGAGACGGGCTGTGTCCGGATCGCACCGGCAGCCACCAGCGCGAAATCAGGATCGCGGCGATAAGAAAAACGGAGACGAACGCCCAGGTGAAGATTAGTCCGCGCCCCCAGCCCGCCCACCACGGCGGAAAATGCCGGTTCACCCGCGCAAAGCGCAGCAGAAATCCGAACATCAGGACCAGACAGGAAAGTGCGGCGCAGGCGATGACTGCCCAACGCACGCGCACGGAACGCGGCCCTCCGGAGCCCCACAGGAGCAATCCCGCCGCGGCGCCTTGCACCAGGATCACCGCGGCAATCAGGATGAGATCCGGCAGATTCCGGAAGTCCAGAAGAGCGCGAAGCACTTATCTTTATCTTATCGGCAGGCCGGTTCCTGGGCTATAACTGCCATCCGCTACAATCAAAAAATGTCTCTGATCGTTGTCGGGTCCGTGGCCTACGACGGCGTTGAAACGCCGCACGGCAAAGTGGACCGCATGTTAGGGGGCGCGGCCACCTACATTTCCTTGGCCGCGAGCTATTTCACCAAAGTCGGCATTGTGGCTGTGGTGGGCGATGATTTCGCCCAGGAAGACACCGATCTGTTGGCCGGTCACGGCGTGAATCTGCAGGGTCTAGAGCGAGTCCCGGGTAAAACGTTCTTCTGGGCCGGCAAATACACGCCGGATATGAACGATCGCGAAACGCTGACCACCGACTTGAACGTATTCGCCGATTTCAATCCCAAGCTCCCTGCCAGCTATCTGAATTCACAGTACCTGCTGATGGGCAACATCCAACCCCGCTTGCAGGCCGGCGTCCGCTCGCAATTGAAGAAACTGCGCCTGGCCGGCGGTGACACCATGAATTTCTGGATCAAGGACTTCCGGGAGGAGCTGCTGGCCACCATCCGAAGCTGGGATTTCCTGTTGATCAATGACGCGGAAGCGCGTATGCTCTCCGGACACGATAATTTGCGAAAGGCGGCCAGCACCATCCTGGGCATGGGCCCCCATACGCTGGTGATCAAGCGCGGGGAATACGGCGCGATGCTGTTCCAAAAGAACTCCTATTTCATCGTGCCCGGGTATCTGTTGGAGACGGTCTTCGATCCGACCGGAGCCGGAGATTGTTTCGCGGGCGGCTTCATCGGGTATCTCGCCCAACAGGGTTTCGATCTCGGAAACGACCACGTGAGCCGCGGCGATCTGAGCCGTGCCGTGATCTACGGATCGGTTATGGGAAGCTTCTGCTGCGAGCAGTTCGGGGTGGAGCGGTTCCGCACGCTCAAGCGGGCGGAGATCGATGCGCGCTTCGAAGAGTTCCGCACATTCACGTCTTTCTAGGCGCGGTTCCAGCCTGGCGGGCGTCGCCGTGGTGCTGGCGGCCATTGGCGCGACCTCGGCCTGGTGGTGCTTCCAGCACGGCTATGCACTGTACTACGGCGACGCCGAAGCACACCTCAACATCGCCCGGCGGATTCTGGATTCGCGCACACCCGGGGCGGAGCAGATTGGCACAGTATGGCTTCCGCTGCCGCACCTACTTCTGCTGCCTTTCGTTATGCGCGACGCCTGGTGGCACAGCGGGTTGGCCGGCGTTCTTCCTTCGGTCGGTTGTTTCGTGATCACCGGAACATTTCTGTTTAGCGCCGCGCGGAGGGTCTTCCTGAGTTCTGGCGCCGCGCTCGCGGTGACCCTCCTGTTCGCTCTCAATCCGAATATCCTCTACCTGCAAGCAACCCCGATGACCGAGCCGCTGTTTTTGGCGTCGTTCGCGGCGCTACTGTGGTCGACGCTGTGGTTCCGCGATTCTCAATCACCCTGGGCCGTGCTGATCGCGGCCGCGGCCTCGAATGCAGCTTCACTCACGCGCTACGAGGGGTGGTTTCTGATCCCTTTCGTGTGCCTGTATTTGGTGGTTGCCGCAAAACAGAAACGCCACGCGGTCCTATTCGGCGTGCTGGCGGCATTGGGACCCCTGGCGTGGCTCGCGCACAATCAGTATTACTACAGCAACGCGCTCGAGTTTTACAACGGGCCGTATTCCGCGACGGCCATTCAACACCAGCAGCCGTATCCTGGCGATCACGATTGGTTCACGTCCGTTCGCTACTACTTGGCTGCCTCCCGCTGGGTCGCGGGCTGGTCTCTGCTGATGTTGGGCGCGGTGGGGACCCTCATGGGATTAGCACGTCGTGCCGCGTGGCCCCTATTTCTGCTATTGCTTCCTCCGCTGTTCTACGTATGGAGCATGCACTCCTCCGGCACGCCCATCTTCATCCCGAGTCTCGCGCCCTATAGTTGGTACAACACGCGCTATGCGATCGCCGCGGTCCCGTTCGCGGCCTTCGCCGCGGGGGCTCTGGTTACGCGGTTCCCGGATCGCCTTCAGGTGAAAGCTGCTCTCATACTGGCCATCGCGATCACGGGAGTCTGGACGTTCGGAGGGCCGCCTTCGATATGCTGGAAAGAGTCGGAGGTAAATTCCGAAGCTCGGCGAGCCTGGACAGCCCAGGCGGCTAGCTTCCTGGCGCGCGAATACCGGCCGGGGTCGGGGGTCGTGTTTCCGTTTGGCGACCTGACCGGCGTTCTGCGGGAGGCGGGCATTCCGTTGCGCGAAGGTTTGCATGAAGGCAATCGCGCCGCGTTCGACGCAGCCATGGCTCGTCCGGACCTGCTGCTTCGGCACGCGGGATCGGTCGAGTGGGGCTTGGCATTTTCGGGCGACACCGTGGATCGTGCGTTGCAGAAAGCCGGTTACACGCTACGGCGAGAGATTATGGTGGAAGGAGCGCCGGTGGTCAACATCTACCATCGCGAATAGGTGCAGATCCCGTTTACAAAAGCGCACGGAGCGCGCAACGACTTCCTGCTGACCTGGCGAGCCCGGTTGCCTGAGCCCGCGGGCGACCCGGCAGAAGTGGCTCGCGCGATATGCCACCGCCACACCGGCGCCGGCGCAGACGGCTGGATTTTGATCGCCAACGCTACCAACGATGCGCATGCGGCGATCGAGTTATGGAATTCCGATGGCAGCCGCAGCGAGATTTCCGGCAACGGAACGCGCTGCGCCGCGGCGTTGTTGGTGGAATCGGGAATGGCGGAGGATCAAGTCCTGATCGCCACGGGAGCTGGTGTAAAGAGTCTCCGCCTGCTCGATCGCCGTGGCCATCGCTACTCTTTCGAAATGAACATGGGACGCGCCCAGATCGAGGAGTTGCACGCGACTTTGGCGCCCGGACGCGAGTGCGTCATCCTGAACGTCGGGAATCCGCAGTGCGCGGTGTTCACCCCCGACTTTGAATTCGATTGGCGCAGCATGGGAGCCGAGTTAGAGCGCCACCGCCGCTTTCCCCAGCGCACCAACGTTTCCTTCATCCGGGTGGTGGACGAGCACACCTTGGACGTCCGGTTTTTCGAACGCGGGGCCGGAGAGACCATGAGTTCCGGAACAGGATCCACAGGCGCGGCTGCCGCGGCCCTGGCCCGAGGATGGGTGCATACCCCGGTGCGCGTCCTTACGCCCGCCGGCCCACTGGAGTTGCGCCAGGAAAACGACGATCTGTACCTGGATGGGCCCGCCGAGATCGTCGCCGAGGGCCAGTTCTACTACGACAGTGAAAAAGACTGATAAAAAGATGCCGAATCATTACGAAGAGCTGCGAGCCAAGATCGAAACACACCAGGCGCACGTGGGCGTAGTCGGGTTGGGATACGTCGGCCTCCCGCTGGTGGTCGAATTCGCGCATGCCGGCTTTTGTGTTACCGGCATTGACGTGCAGCAATCCAAGGTCGATGCCATCAATCGCGGCGAGTCCTACATTCAGGACATACCCACGGCCGTGCTCGAGCCTCTGGTCAAGGCGGGCAAGGTCCGCGCCACTACGGATTTCAGCGCGGTCCGGGATCTGGACACCATCAATATCTGCGTGCCGACGCCACTACGGAAGACCAAAGATCCGGACATGAGCTTTATCGTCAACGCCTGCCAGGAGATCGCCAAGTCGTTTCATCCCGGCACACTGGTGATCCTGGAGTCGACCACTTATCCCGGCACCACAGACGAGTTGATGCTGCCCATGTTCGAAGAAGCGGGGCTCAAGGTAGGGCAGGACTTCTTCATGTGCTTTTCGCCGGAACGGGTCGACCCCGGCAATCCCCAGTATCAGACCAAGAACATTCCCAAGGTGGTGGGCGGTATCACCAAGGCTTGCACCGAAATTGGTGCGCTGTTTTATCGGCAAGCGCTGGATACGGTGGTTCCGGTGGGTTCCACCCGTGTGGCCGAAATGGTCAAGCTGCTCGAGAACACTTTCCGCATGATCAACATCGGGCTGGCCAACGAGATTGCCCTGATGTGTGACCGCATGGGGATTAACGTGTGGGAAGTGATCGACGCGGCGGCCACCAAGCCCTTTGGCTTCATGCCGTTTTATCCCGGCCCCGGACTGGGCGGCCATTGCATTCCCATCGATCCCTTCTATCTATCATGGAAAACCAAGCAGGCCGGCATCGAGGCGCGCTTCATCGAACTGGCAGGTTATATCAACGGCCAGATGCCGCACTTCGTGGTGGACAAGATCCAGAACGCTTTGAATGACCACACCAAGCCCCTCAAGGGCTCGCGCGTGCATGTCATGGGCGTGGCTTACAAACGCGATATCGACGATGTGCGCGAATCTCCCGCGCTTGACATCATCCATTTGCTGGGCCGGCGCGGCGCGCTGGTCAGTTACAGCGATCCGTTCGTGCCTCGCATTCATGCCGACGGCATCGACATGCCCGCGACCGATGCGGAAGCCGGTGTGAGGCAAGCCGACTGCGTGGTGATCGTCACCGATCACAAAAAATTCAATTACGCGGGGATGGTGAAGAACGCGCGTTTGATCGTCGACACGCGTAATGCTTTGAGGGGCATGGAATCCGACAAGATCGTCCGCCTCTAGGCGATACTGGCCCTATGCCTGGGGCCACGCAAGCACTTCCCGCGAAGGTGGCCCTGCGAGTTCGCCATCTCCGGAAGAGCTACAAGGACGTCACAGCCGTCGACGGCTTGGATCTCGAAGTGCCCCCGGGCCAGTGCTTCGGGCTGCTCGGCCCTAACGGCGCTGGAAAAACCACGACCATCGAAATCTGCGAAGGGCTGACCGATCCGGATTCAGGCGGGGTCGAAGTGTTGGGACTTCGCTGGAGCTCGGATGCCGCTGCATTGCGGCAAAAACTAGGCATCCAGTTGCAGGATACCCAGCTTGCGGAAAAGCTCACGGTTTTCGAAACGCTTCGTTTATTCCGCAGCTTTTTCCATCAGGGACCGGGTGCGGACGAAGTGATCCGCCTGGTCCAGCTCGACGAAAAGCGGGGAGCGCGGGTGGGTTCGCTCTCCGGTGGACAGAAGCAGCGCCTGGCGCTGGCATGCGCCCTGGTAGGCGATCCGGAGTTATTGTTCCTGGATGAACCGACCACGGGTCTTGATCCGCAGGCGCGCCGCCAACTGTGGGAAATGATCGAGGCGTTTAAGGCGGCCGGCCGAACCATCGTGCTCACCACCCACTACATGGACGAGGCCGAACGGCTGTGCGACCGGATCGCCATCATGGATCACGGCAAAGTGATTGCGCAGGGCACGCCGCGCGAACTGATCGCCTCGATCGGGGTCGAGCATGTGGTTGAATTCTCCACCGGGAACAGGACTCTGGACCTGGCTGCAATTCGTGCCATGGCCGGGGTGCGGGACGTCCGTACCGAAAATGACAGCGTCCTTCTCCAGGTTACGGAGCTGCACCGAGCCGTACCGCAACTTCTTGCGGAACTGGGCAGGCAGGGTGTGCCGCTGACCGAGCTCCGCACGCATTCCGCGACGCTGGAAGATGTTTTCGTTCACTTGACCGGGCGGCATTTACGCGATGAGTAATCATCCGCTTTTCCAACTCACCTTGATGCGGATGCGCGAGTTCCTCCGAGAGCCCGAAGCGCTGTTCTGGGCCATGATCTTTCCCATCGCGCTCGCCGCCGGCCTGGGAATCGCTTTCCGCAATCGTCCTCCCGAGGTCCTCAAGATCGCGGCGGTCTCTCCGCGCCTGGCCGAGGCTCTGCGGCAGGAGAAGCTTCTGGACGTAACCCAATTACCGCCTCAATGGGCCGAACAGTTCGTCCGAACAGGAAAAGTCGCTCTGGTTGCCGAACCTGCTCCCGATGGGACCGTCATCTATCGTTACGACGACACAAATCCAGAGGGTCGCCAGGCGCGGATGCTGGCCGATCAGGCCATTCAGCGGGCGTATGGACGCCAGGATCCGGTTGGCGTGAGTGACCGGATCATGCGCGAACCGGGATCGCGCTACATCGATTTTCTAATCCCGGGCCTGATCGGAATGGGCATTATGGGCAATGCAGTCTGGGGGCTGGGATTTGCCATCGTGGACGCCCGGCGCAAGAAGCTGCTGAAGCGCATCATTGCGACTCCCATGCCCCGGCACTACTACCTGCTGTCGTTCCTGCTTTGGCGGCTCATCCTGCTGATCGCGGAAGTGGGTGTTCCGCTGGCATTCGGAGCGCTGGTATTCGGAGTCCCGATACGCGGATCGACAGGAGTTCTCATCGCGGTATCGATACTGGGAGCACTATCGTTCAGCGCCTTGGGGCTCCTGGTCGCTTCCCGGGTTCGGACCATCGAAGCCGTATCCGGGCTGGCGAACGTCATCATAGTTCCCATGTGGATCGTGTCCGGCGTTTTCTTTTCCTCGCAGCGATTTCCGGATCTGGTGCAGCCGCTCATCAAAGCCTTGCCGCTGACGGCGGTGATCGATGCCCTGCGAGCGAATATGCTGCAGGGAGCCGGGTTCGCACAGATCGCTCCACAGGCCGGAGTGCTGGCTGCGTGGCTGGTGGTGTGCTTCGGACTGGCTCTGCGTCTGTTCCGTTGGCGCTGAAGCCTCTACTTGCCGAAATAGCCTTCGTCATACACCACCGGCGTTTTCTTCTTTAGCGCGTCGATGGCCTTCTGGCCGATCTCCGGCCGGATCTTCTGCGTGATCTCGCCGCGCACCTCCTCGAACGGCTTGGAGTTGCGCTCCTCAATCAGAATCAGGTGATAGCCGAAGGCCGTTTTCACGGGTTGGGTGACCTGCCCGAGGGGCGCCTTGAATACCACCTCATCGAACTCCGGCACCATCTGCCCCGCTCCGAACGTGCCCAGATCGCCGCCATTTTCACCTGATCCGGTGTCATCAGATTCTGCGATGGCTTGTTCCTCGAACTTCGCGCCCGCAACGATCTTGGCACGAACTTCCTTGGCCTTGGCCAGTGCTTCTTCGTCCGTCAAATCCTTGTGTCCCTCGCGAACCGGCACGCGCGACCCTTGCATCCTGATCAGGATATGTCGCGCCTTAACCTGGTCCCAATCCTGCTTGTGCGCTTCGTAATAGGCCTGCAACGCCGCGTCGTCGGGGGTGGCGGCGGTCAATTCCTGATACACCGCACCGGCTAGGATCTGGTCGGATTGCAGCGCGATCTTTGCCTTGACGGCGGCCGACTCATCTAGCTTGCGCGATCGTCCTTCCTGCACCAGCACCTTAAGTTCGGCCAACTGCTCCGCGAGGCTTCTCCGCGCCTCGGGCGTTGCTAGCTGCGCCTGCTGTTGTGCCGGCAGGCTGGCGATAATCTCCTGGAACATCGACCGCGTGATCTTTTCCGAACCGACCGTCAGCACCACCGGATCGGGCGCGGCCGTTTGTCCCGATGGAGCCTGTCCCCATAGAGACAATGCGCCGAGCAGAAAAGGAAGGGATTTCATACACTCAAGCATATCGAACATGTTTACCCCCTCCGGCAGGTCCACTCCCTTCGGAGGCTCTTTCCTCCTGCACGCGCCACTGGACCCATTTACGCCCGAGGATTTCACGGCCGAGCATCGCGCCATCGCGAAAGCCACGGAGGATTTTTGGACGCGCGAAGTCGAGCCGAACCTCGATGCCATCCAGCGGCAGGATTTCGAGGTTCTGAAGCGCACGCTGCGGAAGTCGGCCGGGCTGGGACTGGTGGGTGTGCTGGTGCCCGAGCGTTACGGTGGCATGGAACTCGATCTGGTCTCGTCGATGATCGTGGCGGAGGGTATCGGACACGACGGTTCCTACGCCGCCTGCCACGGCGCCCAGGCGGGCATCGGTGCGCTGCCGGTCTTGTCGTTCGGCACCGAGCAGCAGAAGCAGAAGTATCTTCCTCGCCTCGCGTCGGGTGAGTTAATCGCCGCGTATGCTCTCACCGAAGCGCAGGCCGGATCCGATGCCTTGGCCGCGCGCACCCGCGCCGACCTCTCGCCCGACGGGACGCACTACCTGCTCAACGGTCAGAAGATGTGGATCACCAACGGCGGAATCGCCGACTTGTATACCGTGTTCGCCAAAGTCGGCGGCGAAAAGTTCACTGCATTCCTGGTGGAGCGGGCGTGGCCCGGGGTGTCGCCTGGCGCCGAGGAAAAGAAGATGGGATTGAAGGGCAGCTCCACCACAGCCGTCTATTTTGATCACGTCCAGGTCCCGGTGGAAAACGTCCTGGGCGAGATCGGACGCGGCCACATCATTGCATTCAACATCCTGAACATCGGCCGGCTGTCGTTAGCCGTGTCCGCGCACGGAAAGTGCCGCGAGACACTCGCGGGCGCCATCCGCTACGCCCAGGAGCGCCGGGCGTTTGGGAAATCGATCTCCGAGTTCGGCTTGATCCAGCACAAGTTGGCGGAAATGGCGATTCGGATGTACGTGAATGAGAGCATGGCGTATCGGGTCACCGGCCACATTCAGGATTCCGGGCAGCCGCTCATGAAAGCCGGTGAAGAGTTCGCCGTCGAGTGCGCCTTCGTCAAGATTTTCGGTTCGGAGACGCTGGATTACGTGGTCGACGAAGCCCTGCAGATCCATGGCGGCTACGGCTACCATCAGGATTATCCCGTGGAGAGAGCTTATCGCGACGCGCGTATTAACCGCATCTTCGAAGGCACGAATGAAATCAACCGTCTGCTGGCTACAGGCATGCTCCTGCGTCGCGTCAAGAAGGGAACCTTAAAGTTGGACGGCAGTTCCACCGCGTCGAACGCGAGCAAGCTCGGGCTGCTTTTGCTGAATGTCGCCTCAAGGAAGTTTGGCGAACGTATCGAAGAGCAGCAGGAAGTAGTTGCCGGCATCACCGATGTTTTGATGAACGCCTTCGCGTTGGAGTCCGCGACGGCGCGGGCTAAAAAGACGAATAGGGAAACCGCCGCCGACATGACCGCCGTGTTCGCGGATGAGACCATGGAGAACATCCAGGCTTCCGCCAAAACCGTGCTGACCGCCTGCTCAGAAGGCGACACGCTGCGGACCAACCTGGATCAGCTTCGCGGACTGACCGCATGTGAGCCGGTGAATTCAATCGCGCTGCGCCGTAAAATCGCGGGCCGATTATTGCAGGCTGGGAAATACATCGTATGAAGCGCAAAGGGCGCGGCGCGCACATCGAAGTCAGACGGGTCATTTTCGCACCGCGCTCCGTTTTGCGCGAAGGAAACGTATGATTCGGATCGCCAACGGCCAAGGCTTCTGGGGCGATTCGCTTGAAGCCCCCGTCGAACAAATTCGGCGCGGGCCGATTGACTATCTCACCCTCGATTATCTGGCCGAGGTCACCATGTCCATCCTGCAAAAGCAGCGGACGCGTGATCCCCAAGCCGGTTATGCCCGCGATTTTGTCGACCTGATCGCGCGCGTGCTCCCCGATCTCAAGGATCGCCGGGTCCGTGTGATCGCCAACGCCGGCGGCATTAACCCGATGGGCTGCCGCGACGCCGTGCTCCAGGCCGCCGCGCGCCAGAACATTTCGATAAAGATCGCCACGGTTACCGGCGACGACATCACCGATCGACTCGACCAATTCCTGAAACGCGGCATCGAGCTGAAGAATATGGACACGGGCGAGCCGCTTGCAGCCATCCGTGCGCAAGTCGAGCGGGCCAACGTGTACTTCGGGGCGTTTCCCGTGGCCGAAGCTCTGGGCCTGGGCGCCGAAATCGTCATCACCGGGCGCGTCGCCGACGCGGCCCTGACGCTTGCTCCCATGATCCACCAATTTGGCTGGAAGGAAACCGACTGGGACAGGCTTTCGGCGGGCATCGTTGCGGGGCACGCCATCGAATGCGGCGCGCAAGTCACCGGTGGCAACTGCCAGGTGGATTGGGACACGATACCGAACTTGGACGACATCGGCTATCCGATTGTCGAAGCCGAACCGGACGGTACATTTTCGATCACCAAGCACGCAGGCACCGGCGGGCGGGTCACCGTTGCCTCGGTCAAAGAGCAACTTCTTTACGAAATCGGCGATCCCGCCCAGTACATCACGCCCGACTGTATCGCCGATTTCACCACGGTCCACCTTGATCAGGCCGGGCCGGATCGTGTGCGCTGCAGCGGTATTGAGGGTCGTCCCGCCACGAATTTTTACAAGGTCTCGATCAGCTATACCGCCGGCTACAAAGCCATGGGCTCGCTGGTCTACACCTGGCCCGATGCCTATAAGAAAGCTCGCGCAGCGGACCAGATCCTGCGCCAGCGCCTAGGGAGGCTGGGTCTTCGGTTCGATGAGATCCGCACCGAGTTTTTGGGGGCCAACGCCTGTCACGGCATCCCCGCCGCCGAGCCTTCTCCCGAGATCGAGCCGAATTTGCCGGAAGTGGTTTTACGCGTGGGCGTGCGATCCGAGAATCGCGCCGCCGTTGAACGTTTCACGCGCGAGATTGCCCCACTGGTGCTGAACGGACCGCCGGGCGTATCGGGCCTGGGGCTGGGCCGTCCTCGCGTCGAGGAAATCGTGGCCTTCTGGCCGGCGCTGATCCCGAAATCCGAAGTCCGCCCGGAGGTGGCGATATGGCCAAGCGCGATTTGACAAAGCGAAGGTTGATCGAGATCGCGCACGCCCGCTCCGGCGACAAGGGTGATCTCGTCAACATCGGGTTGATCGCGCGCAGGCCTGAGGACTATCCGATTCTAGTCCGCGAAGTCACGGCCGATCGCGTGAAGCAGCATTTTGCCGGCGTGTGCCGGGGCAACGTGGAGCGGTTCGAGCTGCCAAATTTAGGCGCGTTGAATTTCCTGCTGCATCAAGCTTTGGATGGCGGCGGAACCATGGCGCTCAAGGCTGATCCGCAGGGCAAGACTTATAGCACCGCGTTGTTGCGTATGGAGATCGACGCTTGATCGATTATTCCGCCGCAGCAGGTGTGGCAAGAATCACGCTGAATCGCCCGGAAAAGCGCAACGCGATTACCGGCGAGATGATGAGCGCCCTGCGCGCAGCTCTACAACGCGGCAACGACGATTCCACCGTTCGCGTGCTGCTCATCCGCGGCGCCGGAAAAGACTTTTGCGCAGGTCTGGATCTTAACGAAGTGTTGAAGAGCGCAGAAAACGAGGGTGCGGCGCTCGCCTCCGCGCGCCAGCTGGGCGACCTGTACATTGCCATGCACCGCCACCCCAAGCCCATCATCTCTGCAGTTCAGGGCCGTGCACTCGGCGGAGGCGCCGGCATCGCGACGGCATCTGATTTGATCCTGGCTACCGAATCGGCACATTTCGGGTATCCGGAAGTGAAGCTGGGTTTTATTCCCGCTATCGTCAGCACCATGCTGCGCCGCGCCGTCAACGAACGTCAGGCGATGGAACTCGCCCTCACCGGCGAAGCCATTGGCGCCCCCCGCGCCTATGCTATCGGCCTGATCAATCGTGTATTTCCTGATGCGGAATTCGAAGCTGGCGTCGAACGGTATGTCGCCGCGCTGGCCGAGAGCTCCGCTACGGCCATGAGCCTCAGCAAGGCGCTGCTCTATCAGACGGATGGAGTGTCCTTTGAAGCATCCATGGAAGCTGGCATCCAGGCCAACGTCCAGGCGCGCGCGACGGACGATTTCAAACGCGGCGTCGAGCGCTTCCTCAAGAAGAGTTAAGTTCGCAGCATGTCCTGGATGGACAACGCCACCAGCGCCACGGTCAGTCCGACCATCAACGCCACCGCCGCCCAGGACACGAAGTTGTAAAAACGCGAGTTAGTCCACTCGTGCATCAGCTTCTTCTTATTGATCAATAGCGTCATGAAGATGAGCACCACCGGAAGTAACGCCCCGTTAATCACCTGTGAGAACAGGATCATCTTCACCAGCGGGAATTGAGGCCACATGACTACGGCCCCGCCCACCACAATCAGCCCCGTAAATAACCAGTAGAAGATGGGAGCTTCGCGGAAGCGATGGTTGACCCCGGATTCAAAACCCAGTCCTTCGCATACCGAATAGGCCGTCGAGAGCGGCAGAATGCAGGCCGCAAAGAGCGACGCGTTGAATAAGCCCGCGGCGAACAGCAGTTTGGCGTATTGACCGAACGGCTCCAGGGCCAGGGCCGCGTCGGCTGGAGTCAGCAAATCCCGCGGAGCAACTTCATAAATCGTGCTGGCGCAGGCCACAATGATAAAGAACGCAATCACCGACATGGCGATGCATCCGACGATCACCTCTATCCGCGATTCCTTGTATTCCTTGGCGGTCACGCCCTTCTCCACCACTGCAGCTTGCAGATAGAACTGCATCCACGGCGCGATGGACGTGCCAACCATTCCGATGAGCATGTAGAGGTATGCGCCTTGCAGCATCAGCACGGGGCGAACACTGTAAATGGCGGCTTCTTTCCAATCCGGTTTCACCAAAATCGCCGAAGCGATATAAGCGACGTACACCAGGCACGCGAACAGGAAGATCTTTTCCACCGAAGCATACGTGCCCTTGACCACCAGCAGCCAGACGACCGCGGCGCCTATTGGCACGCTCACGTATCGCGGGATGTGAAAGATCTCCAGAGACCCCGCAATCCCGGCGAAATCCGCAATCATGTTGGTCAGGTTGGCCAGCACCAGCACGGCCATCACGATGAAGGTAATGCGCAGGCCGAACTCTTCGCGAATCAGATCGGAGAGGCCTTTGCCTGTGACCGCGCCCATGCGCGAGCACATCTCCTGGGTGATGATCAGCAGCAGTGTGATCGGCAGCAGCGTCCACAGCGGAAGGTAGCCAAACTTAGCGCCGGCCTGCGAATAGGTCAGAATTCCGCCGGCGTCATTGTCCACCATGGCGGTGATGAACCCCGGCCCGATGACCGCGAAGAAGATGGCGATGTGGTAGCGAAATCGTTTCCACACGTTCGGGGGGCTCCATATTATTTTTCGCGCAAGACGGAAATGATATCGTCGGCCGTGATGACACCGGCGAGCTTACGCTCGTCGTCCACCACCGGCAACGCCAGCAAGTTGTATTTGTCAAACAGTTCCGTGATGCGGTCCTGCCGTTCCGTCACCGGCGCGTCGATCAGCGTGTCGACGGCCAGCGAGCGCAGCGGAGTCGCTCCATCATGCAGAAACAGCCTTGCCAG
>Ga0310810_10000818_pt1 | contig 31587 bp, 29 predicted proteins | sample NCmetagenome_FD_207641 | JGI IMG/M metagenome (GOLD analysis project Ga0310810, IMG submission 207641) | Soil microbial communities from experimental microcosm in Duke University, North Carolina, United States - NC | ecosystem: Engineered > Artificial ecosystem > Soil microcosm > Unclassified ... | reverse complement strand
TCAAAGGAAAGGCCGGTACTGATCCCCAAACTTTCAACCGTCCCACCGACATCGCCTTCGCGCCGTCGGGCGATTTCTATATTTCCGATGGCTATGGCAACTCGCGCGTAGTGAAATTTTCGCGGGAAGGAAAATATCTGCTGGATTGGGGCAAGCGCGGCACCGGACCGGGCGAGTTCAACACGCCGCATTCGGTCGCCGTCGATTCGCATGGCACGGTCTACGTGAGCGATCGCGAGAACAACCGCATCCAGATCTTCGATCCCAACGGAAAATTTCTGCGGCAGTGGACCCATCTGGGCGCCACGCAAAACATTTTCATCACGCCCAAAGACCAGATGTGGATCATCACCCACCGCGACAATATCGAGAACATCACCTACGACACGTTGGCCGGCCGCATCATGCACATCGATCTCGCGACCGGAAAAATACTGGGCGCGATGGAAAGCCCCGGACACTGGCTCCACGTGACGCCCGTCGGCGAAATCTTCATCGGCAGCCTCACCGGCAACGTGTTCCGCTGGTATCCGGGCTGGCTGGAGAAGGGGCTGGGCGCGGAAGAGGGATTGAAACCGGCGAATTAACCCCAGCGCTCGCCAGCGGAGAAAATGTTTCCCTTGATTTTCAGCTTGCCCTTCAGAGCGCCAATTGCCCTTCAGAGCGCCAATAAGGTCGGAGGAGCTGAACTCGACGCGCACCAACTTCGCGACCGGCTTGCCATGCTGAGTGATGACGATGCCCTCTTCATCCACATGATTGAGAAGGGAGAGGCACTGTACCTTAAACTTGGATGCGCTGATGGAGCCCACGTCCGCAACATAGCGCACTACAGGTCATTTAGTTTGACCGGTCACGTTAATCTTCACTTCCCGTCCACTGAAAACGCCAGCAGCACATTCCCTGGAATACCTCCCATGGCGCCGTAGCCCGAATTGACGTAGAGCATGCCGTCCACCACCACGGAACCCGGACCGTCAAGCGATCCGCCGCGCGCTTCGACGCCGTTCACGGTCTGGTAATCGCGCACGGTATCGAAATCCCAAACGACCTTGCCGTCTTTGGCGGCATAGGCGCGCAAGTGGCCGTCGCTCGAGCCGGAAAATACCACGCCCGGAATCACCGTAACCGCCGCGGACTGCGCAGGGCTGCACGGCCGGCGGTCACCACAAATTGGGGGCGGGGCACTCCAGTCGATTTCGCCATTGCTTAGGCGCACCGCGAATAGGCCGCCACCGGCCGTCGGATCGAGTTGCAGTCCCGCCGGCGTAAGCTGCCGCACGATGTCGGAAAGTGCCACATACGCATGTTCGCTGTCCGCGGCCGGGCCCCACTGAATGCCGCCCAGCGACCCGCCTCTGCCGACGCGCGTTTTCCAGAGCGGCTCGCCATCACGATCGGGATCGAGCGCATGGACCACCGCCGATTTCTGACCCGCGATCAGCACGCGGCCGCCGCCGTGCAGCTCGACCAGGATCGGCGACGAGCCGAAATCAAAATCCGGGCCGTTGGCTTCCGGGCAATTGGTTTTGTCGGCGCCGGGACACGCCAGGTTGAACGCGTCACCGGCGGTCATCTGGCGGACCCAAAGAACCCTGCCGGAGTCCAGGTCGAGCGCCAGGATAGCGTCGGCAGTGGGTGCCGGCGGATCGGAATAGCTGTCGCCGGTCGCGATGTAGAGCGCGCGCCGCTTGAGGTCGATCGTCGGCGCGCTCCAGACGGCCACGCCCGATGGTCCCCAGAGCTGTGTGCCGGATTTGTTCCTCCGCGTCGGACGTGGCGCCGCGGGGATGGTGTACGTTTTCCAGACAATCTTGCCCGTCTGGGCGTCCACCGACACCACGCTGCCGCGAAAACCACAACACTCGTACGCCGGATCGGCCGCGCTCACCTCTTCAAAAGATGCCACCGGAACATAGAGCCGATTCCCTTGGAGCACGGGCGCGCCCGTGATTCGGGCTTCGGAGTGATCCTCCACGCGCGTCTTCCAGATGAGCTTGCCGTTCACCGCATCGACCGCGTAGGCGTTCGCGTGGAGATCGCCAAAGTAGACTGCGTTTCGCGAGCCCAGCCTGCCAATACTGATGGCCGTGCGCACGGGCGCCTCGGCTTCGAGCGTCCAGTAAATGCAACCCGTCGCAGCGCTGAGCGAGTAAACGCGGCGTCCCGCACTGCCTACGAAAATGCGCCCCCCTGCAACGGCGGGCTGCGCGTACGCCACGATGTCGCCAGGAAATCCGAAGGCCCATTTCAGGCGTAGCCTGGGGACGTCAGCGGCGGCGATTCCGGCGAGCGACGCAGGTTGGGAGCGCCGGTTGGCCAGGTCCGCACCCCAGCCGTTCCACTGAGCGCCGGCGAGCGGATTAGCCGGGAACACCGCGGCATCTCCACCGCAAAACGCAGCCTGCGGCGGAGCTGTCACCGGCTCGCTGCCGAACGGTTTGGCGGCGAGGAATTCGGCGATGGCGTGCCGCTCGGGCGCGGTGCGGCGCGCCCCCATCATCATCATGGTGCCGCTCTCGAGCGCCAGCAGGATACGTTCCGGAGAAAGCCGCTTCAGCGCCTGGCGGCTGGGGACGCGCGATGCGCCTGAGTCGTGGCATCCCGCGCAATTTTTCTGATAAAGCGCGGCCCCATCCTGAGCGTCGCGAGCTTGAGCGGCGAAGGCAAGGCAGGCGCACGCGAGCGCCGCGCGTATGAGCATGGATATCGGTTAACCTGCTGCCTCTTGCGGATTCTGGCAGAGCGTAGGGGCGGGACGGTGCGATCCGATTTGCATGTTTCTCCTGAAGGACGGGCTTAAAAGAAAAGTGTACCGCACGGCTAAAACGCCGCTAAGGCCGCCGCCGTTTCACAGCCCGGCGGCGCCGCTCGGCGTTCCTGACGCGTGCTTCATCCATACCGAAATAGTGCGCCACTTCGTGCCACACCGTCTCCTCAACCAGTTTCTCGAGATGCGCCGGATCCCGCGCCAGGCGCTCGTGCGGGCCCTGAAAAATGACGATCTGGTCCGGCATCACGAACCCGTCGGAGACACTGCGCGCCGTCAGCGGCCTTCCGCGGTATAAGCCCAGCAGCGTGCTCCCAGCCGCCACCCTGGAAGCGCGCAGTTGCTCGCTCGATGGTTCAGCCTCCACGATAATGGCGATATTCGCCATCCTGCGGCGGAAGCGGCCTGGGATTTTGGCGCAGGCGCGTTCCACCAGACGGTCGAATTCGTGGGTGTTCATCTCCTCCTGTTATTCTACGGAGGAACTCATCATGGCTATCGTGATCGCTATCGACGGTCCGGCAGGCGCGGGCAAAAGCACCATCGCGCGCCGTCTGGCCGCGCGGCTGGGTTTCACCTATATCGATAGCGGCGCCATGTATCGCACGGTCGCTTTGTGGGCGCTGCGCCAGAAGCTCGATCCGTCCGACATGCACCGCATGGAACAGCTGGCGCGGGCGGCCGGCATTACGCTCGCGGGTGAGGGCGCGCGCGTGCTGCTGGACGGCGAAGACATCACCGAAGCCATCCGCGCTGCCGAAGTCTCGAAGGCTGCGTCGCTGGTGGCCACGATCCCCGGTGTCCGGCGCGCGCTGGTTGAGAAACAGAGGGCCATAGGCGCCGAGAACAATGTGGTCATGGAAGGCCGCGACATCGGCTCGGTGGTCTTTCCCAGCGCCGACCTGAAGATTTTTCTCGACGCGGATGCGCAGGAGCGCGCGCGGCGACGCGCGGCGGAGGTGAACGGCGACCATGACGACATCTCGCGCCAGATTCGCGAGCGCGACGAACGCGACCGCACGCGCGCCGAAGCGCCGCTCACTCAGGCGCCCGATGCGGTCTACGTGGATTCCACCGGCCTCTCGATCGAGGAAGTCGAAGAGACTATCCTGCGCCTGGTGCGAGCGCGCATCTCAAATGGAAAGGAGTTTCGTTGAAGGATCTTCTGGTGATGAAATTCGGCGGCACGAGCGTCGGCAGCGCCGACCGCATGCGCGCGGCCGCGCAGCTGTCGGCGGAGCAGCGGCACAAACGGCCCGTGGTCATCGTGGTCTCGGCCATGTCGGGTATCACCGACCTGCTGATCGAAACCACCAAGCACGCCGAGGCGGGCGACCGCGCGGGGCTCGACGCCAACATGCGCAAACTCGAGGAGCGCCACACAGCGGCCTGCCGGGACCTACTGCCTGCCACAAAACGGAAACCGGTGCTGGCCGGAATTCGCGAGCTGGTGAAGGAATTCGAGCGCATCACCCACGGCATGCTGATGCTCGGCGATCGCCCGCCGCGCTCCGTCGACGAAGCTATCGCCATTGGCGAACGGCTCTCGGCGCTCATGATGGCGGCGTGTTTGAATGCCAGCGGAACCAAAGCCGAGACCGTGAACGCCGCCGGGCTGATTGTCACCGACGCGGTCTTCGGCAGCGCCTCGCCGCTGATGAATCAGACTACCGAAAAAACACGCAAGCGCCTTGGACCGCTGTTGTTGGGCGGCGTTCTGCCGGTGGTGACCGGCTTCAACGGCGCGACCGCCGATGGCCGGCCCACCACGCTGGGCCGCGGCGGCTCGGATTTTTCGGCGTCGATATTGTCCGCCGCGCTAGGCGCCCGCGAATTGTGGATCTGGACCGATGTCGATGGCATTATGACCGCCGATCCGCGACTGGTGCCCGATGCCGCCGTGCTGGATGAAGTCACGTACCGGGAGGCCGCCGAGCTCGCTTATAACGGAGCCAAAGTGCTGCACCCGCGGACACTCGCGCCGCTGGTCGAGAGCCGCATCCCGGTGTGGAGCAAGAACAGCTTTGCTCCTGAAAAGCCGGGAACGAGGATTGTGCCCCGGATTTCAGGCCCGAAGGGTGCCCGCGCGGTTACGTCGATGCCACGCGTGGCCTTGATCTCGCTCGAACCGGCTCACGCCACGCTGCCCGGCGCGCAGGTGATGGCGCGCGCGCTCGACGCCCTGGCCCGGGCCAATGTCGAGGTGCTTTCGCTCTCCAGTTCCAGTTATCGCCAGAGTTTCTGCTTCCTGGTGAGGAGCGAAGAGCTGGAGAAGACCATGGAAGCCCTCGAATCGGCGCTGGCGCTTGAACTGGCGCACGGGTACCTGCGGCCGATCGAGGTCGATAGGGACGTGGGACTGCTGGCCATCGTGGGCGAAGGCATGCAGGGCACGCCGGGGCTTGCCGGCCGCATCTTTACGGCCATCTCGCGCGAGCGCATCAACATCATCGCCATCGCGCAGGGGTCGAGCGAGCTGACCATCGCCATCGTCGTGCGGCGCGACGGACTTGAAGCGGCGGTGCGGGCGGTGCACGCCGAGTGCGGCATGGGAACGCGTGGCCAGGCAAAAAGTGAAACGAAGCCAAAAGGCAAGACGCAAGAACCGCGGGCGCGCTCCGTGGCGCGAGTCACAAAAATCCGGCGTTGACCTGAGAAGGTTTAGCTCTACTGCTGCAAGCCGAGCAGGCGCTACTGATATACTGGAATTTCCGCCGTAGAAGGTTCAGATAGAGACAACTTCGCCTTTTGCTTTGGATTCCTGCTCCGGAACGGGCCCGCGGCCTTTGCCGTGCCCGGCTGGGGTAAAGCGTTGGAGCCATTATGTTTGACTTATTTCGTAGCCGCGACAAGCTGGTCCGATTCATGCTGAGCGGCCTGCTGCTGGTGGTTGCACTTTCGATGGTCACCTACCTGATTCCCAGTTACGGGAGCGGTGACCGCGGACCGGACACGGTGATCGCCAAGATCGGCAAGGAAACTGTCACCCAGCGTGACGCCCAATTGGCCATTCAGAACATTCTGCGCGGCCGGTCCATCCCGCCGAATCTGGTGTCGCTTTATGTACCACAGATTATTGACCAGCTGATCACCGAACGCATCCTGGTGTATGAGGCCGGCCGTCTGGGATTCAAGGTCAGCGATGATGATACGTTCAACGCCATCCACTTGGCGCTGCCGCAACTATTCCCCGAAGGCAAGTTCGTAGGCCGCGACAGCTACGCGGCTTTTCTCGCGCAGCAGAACATGACCATTGAGGAATACGAGGGCAACATGGCGCGCGAGGTGCTCATCACGCGTTTGAAAGAAGTGGCGATCGAGGGCACTGTGGTGACGTCTGCCGAGATCGAACAGGAATTTCGCCGCCGCAATGAAAAAGTCAAGGTCGCGTATGTCAAGCTTTCACCCGAAAAGTTAAAATCCGAGGTCCAGATCACGCCGGCGGAAATGAAAGAATACTACACCAGGAATCCTGCGGCGTTTCCTACGCCGGAAAAGAGGAGCCTGGCGATCCTGATCGTGGATCAGGCCAAGCTTGAGCAATCCATCCATCCGGCGGAAGCCGAGTTACGCCGGGTTTACCTGAACGATCAGGACAAATTCCGTACGCCGGAGCGCGTCCAGGCCCGTCACATTCTGCTGAAGACCACCGAAAAATCCCCGGCTGAAGTAGACAAGGTCAAGACCAAGGCCGAAGACCTGTTAAAGCAGATCAAGGGTGGCGCGGATTTCGCGGAACTGGCTCGCAAGAATTCCGATGATCCCGGCTCGGCTGTGAAAGGTGGCGATCTGGGTTGGCTGGTGCGCGGCCAGACCGTGAAGCCGTTCGAAGACGCGGCGTTTTCCCTGAAGCCCAAAGAGATCAGCAATCTGGTAAAAACCGAGTACGGCTATCACATCATCCAAGTGATGGACCACCAGCAGGCGCACATGCGGACGTTCGAGGAAGTGGCCGCCCCGCTAGCCGATGAAGTCCGCAAGCAACGCGTCAGCCAGATGATGCAGGACCTGACCGATCGCGCGGAGGCGGGTTTGAAGAAGGACCCGCCCGAAAAAGTGGCGAAAGATTTGGGCCTGGCTCCGCCGGTTCTGGCGCAAAATGTCGCCCCCGGCGATCCGCTTCCGGAAGTGGGCGTCAATAAGGATTTCGAGCAGAGCATCGCCGCATTGAAGAAGGGCGAAGTTTCCCAGGCTGTGGCCTTGACGCCGGTTCGCAACGCGGTGGCGATCGTGACCAACGTCATCCCGACGCATCCCGCGACTTTCGAAGAAGCCCAGGCGCGCATCAAGCAGGCGCTGGAACAGCAGAAGGTTGTCCAACTGATCACGAAGCGTGGCGACGACCTGGTGGCCAAGACGAAAGCCATGAATGGCGATCTGGAAAAAGCCGCGAAGGCGCTGGGACTTGAATTAAAAAAGCCACCGGCTTTCGACCGGCGAGGCGCCGTGGAAGCGCTGGGCCAGGCTACTTACATCAGCGAGGCCTTCTCCAAACCGGACGGCGCCGTCATTGGTCCCATCGCGGTTCCGGATGGCAAGGTAGTGGTCAAAGTACTCTCGCACGTGCCGGCTGACATGTCGACGTTTGCAGCGCAACGCTCGCAGTTGCGCGACGACCTGAAGAGCAAGAAAGCACGCGAGCGCGATCAATTGTTCGAGGCGGGCCTGCGCGAGCAGTTGATCAAAGAGGGCAAAGTAAAAATTCACGAGGATGTGGTGAACCGGCTGGTGGCGAACTACCGCGGATAAGCGGCGCTCGCAATGTTTCATGCCATCGTGGATTTTCTGCGGACGCTCACCGACCCCGAGCGCCTGATCCAGCTTCTATCCGGGATCCTGGCCGGCTGGCCCGGGTACGCCCTGTTGTTCGCCATCGTTTTCTCCGAAACCGGGCTGCTGGTTGGTTTTTTCCTGCCGGGCGATTCTCTCCTGTTCACCGTCGGTGTAGTCGCCGGCGCCGGCGATCTGAATATCGTGATCGTGAATGTAGTGCTGATGGCCGCCGCCATGATTGGCGACACCACCGGCTTCTGGCTGGGCCGCATGACCGGTCCCCGCATCTTCGACCGCCCCAATTCGCGCTTCTTCAAGCGGCAGCACCTGGAACGGACGCAGAGGTTCTACGAGAAGTACGGCGGCAAGACCATCATCTACGCGCGGTTTGTCCCCATCATCCGCACCTTCGCGGCGTTCGTGGCCGGCGTAGCCCAGATGCCCTACCTGCGCTTCTTACCCTTCAGCATTTGCGGCGCAATCGGCTGGGTGTTTCTGATGACCATGCTGGGTTACAAGCTCGGCCAAGTGGCCTTCATCCGGCAGTATTTCGATAAGGTGGTGTTATTGATCATCGTGATCTCGCTCATCCCCGCGATTTCCGAGGTGATCAAAGCGCGGCGGGGGGCGGCGAGATCATGAGCAGGCAGGTGCTCCCCTGAGAAACGCAGCGCCCTTCTTCAGAGGTTAGACCAGCTGCCGTTGACTGCGATTTTCTTGTCACTGCGGGCCCTGATACATGCGGTCTTGAGCCACTAGCGCCGTTCACATATCGGCCTGGGCACGAGGATCGCGTCTGTCACCTTTTCCCCAAGCCGGTGTATGATTGGACCTAATTGGAGGAACTTCGACGTGAGGCTTATCAGATTTTTCTCCATAGCCGTCGTTCTTGTTGACTGTGCGCCCGCAGCGCGGGCACAAGATCTTGCTGCAGTGCAATCGGATCTTGCTGCAGTTCAGTCCGAAACCAAAGCCGCACAAGCGGACGACGCTCGCTACACGGGCGGCCTTATAAAAACGCTTATCGCTACCAGGATCGCAATCCTGCACCAAACCGAAGCAATGCTGGAGCAAAAACTCTTGTCCCTCAACCTAGGCGTTCCTGCGAGGTATGCCGTCGACGGAAAGGCGTTCAGTTTGCCAGCCTCGGCAAGCCAAATGTTAGCAGATGTCGAGAGCGAGATTTCGGCTAGCGACGTGAAGATGCATCAGCAGGAGGCGGAAGCCGCCCGGTACAGCGGCGGTCGGGTGAAGGCCATGTCGTTAACGGCACTCGAAACGATGCGTCAGACTCGCGCGATGCTCGAACAGAAAAGAGTCTCGTTGAAGTACGGATTGCCGCAATATATCGGGTTTGTTGATGCTAAAAACAATGCTCCCCTCGCCGCATCCCCGAAAGTCCTAGTCACACCCGTAAGCGCATCCAAAGGCAGTCAACAAACGTCTTCGGATGAACTGCGAAAAATCATAACCTTTGCTGTCATGGAGAAGGGATTCATCCCGGTGGACTCACAGTCCCGCCGCTACCAAGCCCTCCTAACTCTCAAGTGTTCTTACCAGAACTCGTCTGAGCGGGACATCCGCGCCTTCACTGGCACTGTTATTTTTCAGGATCTGTTTGGGAAGGAAATTTACAGGGCCAGTGTCACGATTCCGGACCCAATTAAGGCCGGGCAACAGGCGACATGGAACGGAACCGTAAACTATAACCAATTTGTCGAGGCCCAGCAGCGGTTTCGCGCAGCCGACTTACGGAACATGCAGGTGGTCTGGGTGCCCGCGTCGATTATCTTTGCCGACGGAACGCGAATCGGAGAGCGCTCGGAAAGAGACTGATTTCTACTCGCACTGCGCGGGAAGGGGGTACACTCCGGGAAGGGGGTACACTCTTGGAAGCTTCCAGCTCCTATCCCGTCAAGCGGTTGACGCCCGCTGTTCCCATGTGTTAACTTCTTCTATTCAAGGCATTTCGTAGCTTCTCCTTCAACTCCCTATGGAAGAAACTCTGCGCGCGCTTGGCGAAATACTGCTGAAAGCCGTGCCCACGTTTGTTCTGGTGTTCCTGCTGTACTTGTACCTGTCGCGCATGTTCTTCCGGCCGCTTGAAGAGGTCTTGCAGAAGCGCTATGAGGCCACCGAAGGGGCGCGCAAGCTGGCTGACGAAAGCCTGGCGAAGGCTGCGGCCAAAACTGCGGAATACGAGGCGGCGATTCGCGCGGCGCGGGGCGAGGTTTACAACGAGCTCGGGCAGCTGCGGCGGCAGTTGCAGGCCGACCACGCGGCCGCCATCGAAAAGGCGCGTCACGAGGCGGAAGCGCAGATCAGCGCCGCGAAAGTCGAACTGCAGCAGGAAGTTTCGCGGCTGAAACAGCAGCTGGCCGGGGAGAGCGACGCACTGGCCACGCAGATTGCGGAGTCCATTTTAGGGCGGAGAGCGGCATGAGGGCGCCGGCTTTCTGGTCCGCTGCCGGAGTGGGATTGCTGTTGGCCACATCGGTGGTCACGGCGCAGGACTTGCCCGAAACAACAGCGGGTCACGAGACCACCGGTCACGAAGGCAGCAGCCACGAAGCCGCGTCCGAAGGTCCCTCGCCCATCTGGGCGTGGGCGAACTTCGCCATACTTGCTGGCGCGCTGGGTTACCTGATCGTCAAGAAGGGCGGGCCGTGGTTTCAATCGCGCTCGCTGGCTATTCGCAAGGGGATCGCGGAAGCGGAGGAAATTCGCCGGGGGGCCGAGGTCAGTGCCGCCGAAGTCGACCGGAGGCTGGCCGGTCTGCAGACCGAAATTGAGGGCCTGCGTACGAACGCGCAACGGGAGCAGTCGGCTGAAGCGGAGCGAATCCGGCAGCAGGCCGCGGCTGATCTGGCGCGAATTCAAGGGCATGCGGCGCGTGAAATCGAGTCGGCGGGAAAAACCGCGCGCCTGGAGCTGAAGCGTTACGCCGCGCAGCTTGCGGTCGACCTGGCGGAGCAGAAAATACGCCGCCAGATGACACCCGAAGTGCAGGCGGCGCTCATCGAAAGATTTGGCCGCGATCTGGATCATTCCCCCGCCGGCCCGCATCCGAATAAGTAATCTCGATGATTTCTTCCACCATCGTTACGCGCTACGCGAGTGCTCTGGTAGATGTGGTAACCGGTCCTCGTGGAATGGACGCGGCCCAGGCCAACCAGCAACTGCGCGGTTTTGCAGACGTGCTGGCCGGGTCGGCGGAACTGCGCAATGCGCTCACGTCGCCCGCGGTTTCTCCGGCGCGGAAGCGGGCTGTGGTGAAGCGGCTGGCCGACCAGCTCGGCGTGGAGAACATGGTGCGCAATTTTCTTCTGGTGCTCAGCGACCACCGGCGGTTGGCGGCGCTCGCGCAGATGATCGATAGTTTCGAGATTCTTCTCGACGAGCACCTGGGCTTTGTGCGCGCGGAGCTGAGCTCGGCGCGAGAGATGGACGAGCGGCAGAAGGCTGCGCTGGCTGGCGAGCTCTCGCACCTCACGGGCAAAAAGGTGCGGCCGCGCTTTGCCGTGGAGCCGGAACTGATTGGCGGCGTGATCGTGCGGATCGGTTCGACGGTTTACGACGGGTCGGTGAGAGGGCAGTTGGATTCATTAGCGCGCCGGTTGGCCGCGGAGTAATTAGGAGCGGGCGGGACAGCCTGCCTTACCTGGGGATTCGCAATTATGGCTCAAATGCGAGCAGACGAAATAACCACCCTGTTGCGGCAGGAGATTGAGAATTATGAGCGCGTCATCGATGTCAGCGAGACCGGCTCGGTGATTTCGGTTGGCGACGGCATTGCCCGCATTCACGGTCTCGAGAAGGTCATGGCGGGCGAGCTGATTGCGTTTCCGCACGACGTAGCAGGCATCGCCATGAATCTGGAAGAGGATCAGGTGGGCGCGGTGCTGCTCGGAGATTACACGCACATCCGCGAAGGGGATGAGGTGCGCCGCACGTCGCGCATCATGTCGGTGCCGGTAGGTGAAGCCATGGTCGGCCGCGTGGTGAACGCCATCGGCGAGCCCATCGACGGCAAGGGTCCGATCCAAACCACGCAGTTCAATGCCGTGGAGCGCCTGGCGCCCGGCGTGGTCGACCGGCAGCCGGTGAAAGAGCCGCTGCAAACCGGCATCAAAGCGATCGACGCGATGATTCCCATCGGCCGCGGCCAGCGCGAGCTGGTGATTGGCGACCGGCAGACCGGCAAGACGGCGCTCGCGCTCGACACCATCATCAACCAGAAGGGCGGCGACATGATTTGCATCTATGTCGCCATCGGCCAGAAGCGGTCGACGGTGGCGCAGGTGGTGAAAATCCTGGAGGACGCCGGGGCCATGGAGTACACCATCGTGGTGTCGGCCAGCGCATCCGATCCCGCGCCCATGCAGTACCTGTCGCCTTACTCGGGCTGCGCCATGGGCGAATTCTTCCGCGATACCGGCCGCCACGCGCTTTGCATCTACGACGATCTTTCGAAACACGCCGCGGCGTATCGCGAGATCTCACTGCTGCTGCGCCGTCCGCCGGGGCGCGAGGCGTTTCCGGGCGATGTGTTCTTCCTGCACAGCCGCCTGCTCGAGCGCGCGGCGAAACTCAACAACGAGAATGGCGGCGGCTCGCTGACGGCGCTGCCGTTCATCGAAACGCAGGCGGGTGACATCTCGGCCTACATTCCGACGAACGTTATTTCAATCACTGACGGCCAGATTTATCTGCAGACGGACTTGTTCAATTCCAACATTCGGCCCGCCATCGACGTCGGTCTTTCGGTGAGCCGCGTGGGCGGCAACGCGCAGATCAAAGCCATGCGGCAGGTGGCCGGAACGCTGCGCTTGGACCTGGCGCAATACCGGAACCTGGCGGCCTTCGCGCAGTTCGGCTCCGATCTGGATAAAGCCTCGCAAGCCCAGTTGAACCGCGGCCGCCGTCTGGTGGAGCTTTTGAAGCAGGCGCAATTCCACCCGCTGCCGGTTGAAAAGCAAGTGGCCGCCATGTTCGCCGGCACGGGCGGATTCCTCGACGACCTGCCTGTCGAGCGCTGCCGCGAATTCGAGCAGGGTCTATACACGTTCATCGACAACGCGCACCCGGGAATCTGGGCGCAGATTCGCGAGAAGAAAGCTCTTGACGACGCGTTGCGCGCGGAGTTGCAGAACGCGATCAAGGATTTCAAAGCGCGCTTCACCACCGAGGAGAAGCCGGCCGCTACTCGCAATGCCTAGCCTGATCGACATCCGGCGGCGCATCCGGTCGGTGCGCAACACGCAGCAGATCACCAAGGCCATGAAGATGGTCTCGGCGGCCAAGCTGCGGCGTGCGCAGGACCGCGTGATCGCCGCGCGCCCCTATGCGGCCTTGATCCGCAAGGTGCTGGCCAACCTGGCCATGGCGGTGGGCGCGGACGAGCAGGCCGGCTCTAATCCGCTGCTGGCCCGCCGGGCGGAGAAGCGCATTCTGCTGCTGCTTTTCACCAGCGATAAGGGTCTGGCCGGCGCGTTTAACGCCAACCTTATTAAAGCGGCACAGAAATTCTTCGAAGATCATCGCGAAAGTGAAATCGAGATCGAAGCCATCGGCCGCAAGGGCCGCGACTTCTTCCGCAAACGCGGCGCCAAAATGACGGGCGAGCACGTGGGGATCTTGGGGAATCCCCGCTTTGAGGAAGCCGCGACCATCGCGCGGAAAGCCATCGAACGTTTTCGCGAGGGCGAGATCGACGCCGTCTACGTGCTGAATAACGAGTTCAAGAGCATGGTGGCGCAACGGCTGGCCGAATCCAAGCTGCTGCCGGTTGAGATCCCGGCGCACACCGAGCCGATGGATTACATTTTCGAGCAGCCGCCAAACCAGATGCTGGAGAGCATGCTGCCGCGATTCGTCGAAACCGAGGTGTACCGGTCGATGCTGGAGACGTCCGCGGCCGAACACGCCGCGCGCATGATGGCCATGGAAGCCGCGACTTCCAACGCCAATGACATGATCAACACGCTGACGCTATATATGAATCGCGTTCGACAGGCCGCCATTACGAAAGAGATTATCGAAGTCGTCAGCGGCGCGGCGGCAGCGTCGGAGTAGAAACACAGGTGCCAGGTTTTAGGTGCCAGGTGTCAGGGACCTCGCGCCCGGTCGGCGCGCGGCCGTGAGATTCAACGCGGAATCGGAGTCATAGAGTTTATGGCAACATCGACAACAACAGCAGTCGTCGGCAAGGTCGTGCAGGTGGCGGGGCCGGCGGTGGACTGCGAATTTCCCGAAGGCTTGATCCCGGAGGTCCACACCGCCATACGCATCACCAGCGAAGGCTTCGACGTCCCAAGCCCCATCGATATCATTTGCGAGGCACAGCAGCACCTGGGCGAGGGCCGCGTGCGCAGCATCGCCATGAAGCCCACCGAAGGACTGGTGCGCGGGATGCGCGCGGAGAGTCTTGGGCACCCCATCATGGTTCCCGTGGGCAAGGAAACGCTGGGGCGCGTGCTCAACGTGCTCGGTGAGCCTGTCGACAAGATGGGCCCAGTGAACGCCCAGAAATTTTATCCCATCCACCGGCCGGCGCCATCGTTTGAAGATCAATCCACGAAGCTCGAGATGTTCGAGACCGGCATCAAGGTCATTGACCTGATCGAGCCCTATCTGCGAGGCGGCAAGATCGGTCTATTCGGCGGCGCGGGCGTGGGCAAGACGGTCATCATTCAAGAGCTGATCAACAACATCGCCATGAAGCACGGCGGCGTCTCCGTGTTCGCTGGCGTGGGCGAGCGCACCCGCGAAGGGAACGACCTGTGGCTCGAAATGCAGGAATCGGGCGTGATCGACCCAAAGGACTACACCAAGTCGAAGTGCGCACTCATCTACGGCCAGATGACGGAGCCGCCAGGAGCGCGTCTGCGGGTTGGTCTGACCGGCCTCACCGTCGCCGAATACTTCCGCGACGAAGAGGGCCAGGACGTCCTGCTATTCATCGACAATATTTTCCGCTTCACGCAAGCCGGCTCGGAAGTATCGGCGCTGCTCGGCCGCATGCCATCGGCCGTCGGGTACCAGCCGAACCTCGCCTCCGAGATGGGTGAGCTCCAGGAACGCATCACGTCGACCAAGAAAGGCTCAATTACGTCGGTGCAGGCTATCTACGTGCCCGCTGACGATTACACCGATCCAGCCCCAGCCACGGCTTTCGCGCATCTCGACGCCACCACCAACCTCTCGCGCGCCATTGTCGAGCTGGGCATTTATCCGGCGGTTGATCCGCTGGCGTCCACCTCGCGTATTCTGGACGCGCGCATCCTTGGCGACGATCATTACAACTGCGCCCAGGCGGTGAAGGGCGTTCTGCAGCGCTACAAAGATTTGCAGGATATCATCGCCATCCTGGGCATCGATGAGCTGTCCGATGAGGATAAGCTGATCGTGGCGCGCGCGCGCAAGATCCAGCGCTTCCTCTCGCAGCCGTTCCACGTGGCCGAGCAGTTCACCGGGCTTCCCGGCAAGTACGTGAAACTCGCGGACACCATCCGCGGCTTCCAGGAAATTGTCGACGGCAAGCACGACGATATGCCCGAACAGGCGTTCTACATGCAGGGCACAATCGAAGATGTGCAGGAGCGCGCGAAAGCCATGAAAGCCGCGGCCTAAACTATGGCGGATGAGTTCGAACTCGAAGTAGCCACTCCTGAGCGGCTGATCGTGCAGGAGCGCGTGACCACGGCGCAGATTCCCGCGCGCGACGGCTACATCGGCGTGCTGGCGGGCCATGCACCGCTCGTCGCCGAGCTGCAGATCGGTGTGCTGAGCTACGTGACGGGAGGCTTAACGCGCTATCTGGCGGTCCACTGGGGCTTCGTCGAGGTGCTGCCGGATCACGTGCGCGTGCTCGCGGACTTGGGCGAACGCGCCGAAGAGATTGATGTGGCGCGGGCGCGGGCCGCCTTCGAGAGAGCGCAGAAACTGATCGAGGAGCCGCATGTGGACCTCGATCCCGCCACCGCCCTGGCCGAAATGCAAAGGGCGCAGGCGCGCCTTGAAGCGGCGGCTTTGAAGTAAGCGTTCCGGTTTCACTAGACCCATCGAAGATCCGTTTTGCGACGAGATTTGTTCCGCGCCGGCGCCTTCCGCCAGCACCGCTAACTAAAGAGAACTTTTGCCGCGCCCGGCCCGCACTCTATATTTGGGTAGGCTCTTCGTACGTCTGTTCTAACGGCACGCCAGGATATTCAGGCCGCCTTCCGCGGAGTGAACACCATGACCGCTATCCGCACCATCAAAGTTCTCATTGGCGCGGTTCTCGTCTTCAATGTTCTGCTGTGGGTTCCATCCACCCGCCTTTTCTGCCTGTACGCTTTGGGACGAAGCTCGCGCTGTTCCATGGGGCAGGCTGTGCATAGTTTCGACACTTTGGCACGGCGGGCGGCCATCATGGAGGAACTGGATCGCGGCAAGCGGCTGATCGAGAAAGATCCCGCCGGCTTCCATCTCTGGGAAACGTCTCTTGGCAGGTTCTGGATCCCAACGCGGAATGACGAGACTCTGGTGTTCAATCTGGCCGAGCAGGCGACCAAGGTTTACGGCGAGGGCCGCGACGGCGTGCAGCCTCGCGACGTCGTGCTGGATTGCGGTGCGAACGTGGGCGTGTTCACGCGCGAAGCGCTCGCGGACGGCGCCAGGTTAGTGGTAGCGGTCGAGCCGGCACCTGAAAATGTCGAATGCCTGCGCCGCAATTTCGCCGATGAGATCGGCCAAGGGCGCGTGATCGTCGTGCCGAAGGGAGTTTGGAACAAGGACGACATCCTGACACTGCGCATCGACGCCGGCAATTCCGCGCGCGACAGTTTCGTCGAAAGTTTCGGTCCCGCGCTCGCGGAAGTGAAGGTGCCGCTCGTGACGATTGACGAACTGGCGGCCGAGCTGAAGCTGGAAAGAGTGGATTTCATCAAGCTCGACATTGAGGGCGCCGAGAAGCAGGCTCTGGCCGGCTCGAAAAACACGCTCGCCAAATATCACCCCAGACTGGCCATCGCCATGGAGCACTTGGCCGACGATCCCGTGCGCATTCCGCAAGTCCTGGCCGCCGAAGCGCCGGACTATCGCGTCACTTGCGGCGATTGCGTCGATGAGATCACCCGCATTCGCCCCGACGTACTCTACTTCCAGTGAGCTCGCGCGGGATCTTCACGAAATTCTCAGCTGGTTGCCAGCCGTGGTGTTCGGCCGAGGTACAATGTAAAGGATTCGGGCCGTGGCGCAGCCTGGCTAGCGCGCTTGCTTGGGGTGCAAGAGGTCCCGGGTTCAAATCCCGGCGGCCCGACCAAATTCCTCAAAGAGTTACAGCCACAAGACTTTCCGAAACCTACATTCTGGAGTCCAACTGGAGTCCAAAAGTAGCTGTCCTAAAGGAGCCTCCACGGCTGCGCCGGCCCGGGCGATAGCCCTTCTTAGAATTCTCACAATCCTCAAATTTCCCACGCAGTACATTTTCAGCGCAGGCGCGCCGGTCAATGGCCTAGCTTCGGGCCGAATCGACTGTTCTGATTTCCTGGGGCCTCTCTACTCCTACAGAAACCCGACATTTCCGACATTTGTGGCCGAAGTTGTTGATTACGCTACGCCGGTCCTTGTCGGGTAGTCAGATTTTCCCGACATGGAACCCGACACACTACCCGACAAATTCGGCTGAGCCACAACTCTACCCAACGCGAGAGCGCATCCTTAAAAAGGCTGTTGTCGAAGCCGAGAGCCGCAATGGGGCACGTGCGCATTCATTCTAACGGCGGTCTGAATAATCGTCGGTCCTGGACCGAGCTGCGCGCCCTGAGGGATTGATACATGCTGAACCCATGACGTCGGCGTCCGCGTTGTCCCGCCATGACTTCCTCGATCGCTAGCGAAATGCCATCTCCGTCAGCCTGGAACTTGCTTGCGGTGCGGACACTCGGGAGTTCATACGCGTTAGGAACAATGTGTGGATGCCCTTCGCAAACGTCCGGCACCGCGGCGCGTACATCCGTTCGGAAGGGCATCGGGCTGTCATCGCTACGGCTCGGATACCGAGCCTACGAAACGTGCGCGCGAGGGTGTTCCCTACTGTCGGCCCATGATTGAGACTGGGGGCGCCCAATTTTTTTTCCTTCATGAAGGGAAACGCGCCTGAATGTCGTTTTTCACCGTTTAAGAAGGCATTTTTCATTGAGGAGTCTCAAATGCAACTTCGATTGCCAACCGTCGTGGTGTGCCTGTGCGTGTCGCTTGTAGCGCAGGATCGTGTAGACCGCAGGAATCTGTATGAACGCGTCTGGGCCGTCGTGCCCATGATCGGGACCGGAACAGCGGACGACCCGTTTCGCCCGGCCTACATTCCGGCTCCTCCGCCGCCGGGCACGCCGCCCTCAACCGACGGCATCATCGGCTTCACCATGCAGCTGACCGATGACGGCCAGCACGCCATCGTGAGTTTGTGGCACGGGACCGTGCGGCCTTCAAGGACCTCCTCGCAGACAAGAGCGCCGACGTGAAGGTGTTCGAGAAAGGCAAGGCGAAGAAGGTCGACATCGAGACGGCGTTCCGCACGTTCAAAAAGGACTTCGATCTCGATCAGATGGGGGTGGCCTTGCCATGAAGGCCGGTTGGACCGTCCTTGCCCTCCTGGCTGTCCCGGGGGCGTTCGGCCAATACTCCTACTATCAAACTGACACCTTTCCGAACGGCTCCGTCAACACGGCCAATTGGAACTATGAAGCAGGTTATAACGTCGTTGTTTCCAAGCTGGCAGTCCCAGACGGCTCCTCCGCTTACCAAGTCATCTCAACCTATACCACCCAAGTCACTCAGTACCTCGAAGCCTCGCCAAGTAGCTACGCCCCAAGTTATCCCTACTTTAACGGTAATCGTCTGGAACTCCACGCCAGTACCGCCTACATTAACGGCCAAGGCTGGACGACAGGCATCAGTTTATATAGCCAATACAACTACGGCACCGTGACCAGGACGCTTCTTGCATCGGTTGCAGTGGGGATACCGGGCAATACGCTACGCACCGTCGTTTGGCCCGTCAACGGACTGTACTCGATCGCCGTGTTCCTCAACGACGTACTCGTTCTGCAAACGACCGCGCCGGGAAGCACTGGTCCCGGGAAGCCCGGCGAGGCTGGGCTCAACCCGATCTACATTGGCTTGAAGGACAAGATCGCACCGAACCCCGTAAACGGCGCTACGATCACCACTTCGGTCTTTCCGACTGAGATTGACGCGCAGTGGCAGGCAGCTTCGGACGACACCAACGGAGTCGGCATCTGGCAGTACCAGATCTATCGAAACGGGGTCCATTGGACAGACGTGACTTCCACGTCATTCGCCGACCAGGGCGCATCGCCTGGAACGGTCTACAATTACACAATCTACGCTGTCGACTGGCACCTCAACAAGTCTACCGGCACGACATTCTCAGTAACTACACCGGGCACCGGGCCCAATCCGGCGGTCGTGACGCCGCCGGCTCGCACCGGAGTCCGCTCCACCGGGTCGTACTGGGGCGCCGGCAGCGAGCAGATCGATATGCTCAGCGGCAATCTGAACTTCACGCTGCCCTTGTTCAAGGCCATGGGGCGCGGCGGCTGGGGCCAGACATTTGCGCTCAGCTATAACTCCCAGTTGTGGCGCCTGGACTCCGGTGGAACCTGGAACCTGGGCAAAGACGTGGGCTATGGGTACGGCTGGCGGCTCATGGCCGGGTCCATCGCGCCGTACTGGTCGGACGTTTACACGCTGCTGTATTACATCTTCACGGATTCGACCGGGGCGGAGTACAAGCTGGACACCAACACCAACGGTATCTGGACATCCAGCCAAGGGATCTACTTGACGTACGATGGCGCCAACCAGTTGCTCTACTTCCCAGACGGCAGCTTCTGGAAGATGGGGTGCGCCTCGGCGGGCACTGAGCCCGACGCGGGCACGCGGTACCCCACGATCATGCAGGACACCAACGGCAACCAGGTGCTGCTCCGCTACCAGACCGGCGCGGGCGCCGCGTGGACCAACTCCAGCGCACGCATCACCGAGATCGAGGATGTCCGAGCGGTACTGGGCGGAGGTGGTACATACCGGAGCTGGGCATTCACCTACAACACCGACGCCACGCCGCACCTGACGGGAATCACCGACTATATCGGCACCCCCGAGGGCTACACCTTCGCGTACCTCACAAACCAAAGCCTGTCCTCCCCGTTTCAGCCGCCAGTGTCCTACCCGGCAACGACAATGCTGCAGACCGTAACCAACACGGCGCAACTCACACACACCTTCGAATACACCGGCGGTTCGGGCGAGATGAGCAAAGTGACGCTCCCACGCGGAGCGGCGCTCCGCTGGGCGTATCGCTCTTTCACCTACAGCGGCAAGACGGTGCGCGAGGTGCAGTATCGCTATCTGACCAAGGCCACCGGCGCCACCGAGACGACGTATACGCTGACGCGTGACGATGTCAACAACCCTAACAATCCGGTTAACGCCTACACCTGTATCGCCGACCCCAGCGGCATCGGCCAGAAATGCTGGTTCAATAACACCACCGCCACCTCGTGGCAAATGGGACTGACAACGAGCATCGAGCAGCGTCCGGCAGCGGGACAAAACGCCATCTGGCGGCAGAATTTCACCTGGGTGCAGGATTCCGCCGGGAACCCGTACATCGGCACCGTGCTGAGCACCCAGGACCCCTCGGGTGCGAACGTCCAGTCAAAGACTACGCAGACGCTCGACACCCACGGCAATGTGCTGACATCCAACATCTACGATTACGGCAACCTCAACACCGCGGCGCGTACGTATACGAACTCGTACCTGACCACCGCGAACTATACCAATATCGGCATCTGGAACCGCCTGGTGTCGACTACGGTCACCAACGGGACGCAAACCGTGACCCTCGTGACGAATACCTACGACGCTGTGACGCCGAACGGCGTCAGCGGGCTGCGCGAGTACGTCGCGGTCGGCAACTACCGGGGCAACGTGACTACCAGCGTGGTTCCCGGCCAGACGATCAACACAACCTACGACGCCAGCGGCGCGGTGGTTGCACGCAACGACGCGCAAAGCCACACGGTCTCGCTGACGCAAGCGGCCTCCACCAACTACGCTCCGGGCACCATTACGCTCAATAGCGACTCGAATTCGAACCAGAACCTCAGCTATACGCCGTGGCTGGCGCCGACTTCCATCACCGGGCCGAACAGCACTTCGGCATCGGTGGGCTATGACAGCTGGGCGCGGCCTGCGACCAGCACGTCGGTCTACGGCGCGGTGTCTACCTACACCTACGGCGGTTGGCCCACGCAGACGGTCGTTACGACCAACGGTCATTGGGTACGGACGACCACCGACGGCCTCGGCCGCGCCGTCAAGGTCGAGCGAGGCTATAGTTCGACGACGGTTTCCACTGTGGACACGGTCTACGACTCGTGCGCCTGCTCGCCAGTGGGCAAGATGAAGAAGGTGTCTCAGCCGTACGCGCCGGGCGGCACGGTCTATTGGACCGTCTACAATTACGACGCGCTCGGCCGCACGGTCAGCGTCGTGCTCCCCGACGGCGCCAGCACTACCACCTACGCCTACTCCGGCAACACCACTACCATCACGGATCCTGCGGGAAAATGGAAGAAGCAGACGGTGGACGTGTTCGGCAACATCAAACAGGTGAACGAGCCCAACCCGGCGGGCGGGGCGGATTACGTGACCACCTACACGTATGACATGCTGAATCATCTGACGCAGGTGAGCATGCCGCGGCCGACAGGCACGCAGACGCGCACATTCGTTTACGATGCGACGACGCAGCGCCTGATGAGCGAAACACAGCCGGAGACCGGCGCCACCAGCTACACCTACAACGCCGACGGCACCTTGGCCACCAAGACCAATGCGCGCAGCCAGATGACGAAGTACCTTTACGACACCTACCAGCGCGTCACGCAGACCCAGTACTTTCCGGACCCCGCGCATCCGACCACCGAAGACACCTGCGCGCGGGTGACGTGGACCTACGACACCAACACGCTGGATGCGACGTTTTCGCAGAACAGTTGGGGGCGGCCGACGACAGCCACCTGGGGCGCCAACGGGTGCGTCTCGACCAACAACCACACGTTCCGTTACATGTTCAGCTACACCTCGGGGGGCTTGCTCACCAAGAAGCGGGTGCAGCTCGACGGGCACAATCTGGATGCGACATACACCTATAACACCGAAGGCAGGGTGGCAACAGTGCAGCACCCGTCGGCGCAAAGCGATCCCGGCCTGACTTACACGTACACGTTCGACAGCATGGGCCGGCCGTATAGCCTGGTGGACAATGCGGGGACACCATACCACTGGGTGAACAGCACAACCTATGGGCCATCGGACGAGATGCAGCAGCTGGCGAGCCCGACTAGCACGGAGACCCGCTCGTATAACAGCCTGGTGCAGTTGACGGCAATCGGGAGCACCGTGTACAGCTACTCTGCGACCCAAAACAACGGCCGCATCGTGCAGGCGGTGGACCCGAGCATGGGCACGGTGACCTATGGGTACGATTCGCTGAACCGGCTGGCGTCGGCGAGCAGCTCGGCGTGGGGCGAAACTTTCACCTACGACGGTTTCGGGAACCTAACGGATAAGACACCCACCTCAGGCGCGGCACCGGCGCTGCACGTGCTCGTAACTGCGGCGACCAACCGGCTGTCGACCTCGTCGGGATACGGCTACGACGCCACCGGTAACCTAACGTCGGGACCGGGATTCCTTTACGCCACGTATGATGTGCAGAACCATATGGCGACGTATGTGCCGACCTCGGGCGGGACGGAGTATTATTCGTATGGGCCGGACAACATGCGCGTATGGAAGAAGCCGCCTAGCGGACCCGAGGAGGTGTACTTTTATGGTGCGCAGAGCGAGAAGTTGGGGAGGTTCAATTACGGGACGGGCGTTTTCACGACGCTGCGGCGGAGCATATACTTCGGAGCGCGGGTGGTGAACGAGGGGCAGGACCGGTTGGGATCGGTCCCGGACCACGGGGGCTATTATCCGTACGGGGAAGCGCAGACTGCAGGCTTCACCGACCAGGACCGCTTCGCGACGTACTACCGCGACGGCACGAGCGGCCTCGATTACTCGCGCAACCGCTACTATTCGAGCGCACAGGGCAGGTTCATGTCGGCGGACCCGTACCGGGCGAGCGGCGGACCGGCCGATCCGGGGAGTTGGAATCGGTATGCGTATGTGCAGGGCGACCCGGTGAATTTCAACGATCGTTCGGGGCTCGACGCCACCAGCGTTGCGTTTGGTTGCTTTATTGAGTTGGATGGTGTGTGTGACTCCAGCTTTGATATCGGTGTTACCTTCGGTCCAATCACTCGCTCGCGAGGCGGGTATTCGCCTCCGTTTAGGGATACCCAGATGCTGCCAGGGTTCTCTGATCCGGCTTATACAGTTCTCGTGGCACCCGGAGATCATTCCGCTTACATTCTGTTGAGTGTCAACTGGGACGTCATTTTCCAGTTCGAGGCGGCAACCGGTACCTGGCCGTCCACGTGGCCCCAGGCAGGGCTGACGTGGGAGAGAATACTCGCCGCGTTGAGGGCCAACCCCCTCACCGCAGTTCTGGCGTTATCATTAGTTCAGACCGGAGGAAGTGGGAAGGGTGCGGTCGGAAGCTCCGAAGGCAGTTGGTACAACCCAATAACTAACGAGAGCTTACATCCAGACCTCGACCATCAAAATCCTATCGGCCCACACTGGGACTATACTGATCCAACCGGCAAGGCGTGGCGTTGTTTTCCAGATGGTACGTATAAACCAAAGTGATGAGGGGCACAGTGCTTGCTCAGCAGGTCAGAACGAAACCGCTTGCGATAGAGGCATTGCAGGCAAGAATTCCTGAGATTCAACATTTGCTGTTGAACTGGGGTTATGATCGCGTAAGCGTTACTTTCGGATACGGGAGCAAGCTACCGATGAACCAGTTGTGGGTTCCAACGGAGATTGATACGTCCTCGCTAGGGGTGTTTATCGACGACGCTAGTCGAAAGGGGATCTTTGAACTTGGACAGTCCGACCTTCACATCGAGGATCGCCAAGAAACGCTCGAATTCAGACTTTGCCACGAATCCGACATACACTTCGAGAGCATCGATCAAGGATTGGTGGAACAGGTCATCACGCTTTGGCGTGGGTGTGGACTAGGGCTCAACGTGAGCACTGGCCCAAAGGGTAGTGCACTTCCGAAAGTGTGGACGCCGATCGACCCTCCACCGGGCGACAGTCGGAACTGATCAATACTCCAAAGGGGGAAATCCGCGCGGACACGGGGAAATCCGGGGATAGACTGCCCGTTTTTCTACTCACTCGGTGAACGAAGTCGAATAGCTCTTGCGTCGCATCACGAGCCTGTTTCCGCGGCCGGCCGCCTTTCTGTGGCGCCAATACCCGAGACAACGTGCGCTCCATCTGCCGCACAAATGGCTCGGACCCAAGCGGCCTGCCGGTATGCGTATGGCTTCGGATCCGTTCGATATTGCTCACGGCGTCATCGCTCAGAAACTGCTTCCACGATGCGGCAGTCCACTCAGTCGTCCAGAATGCCGCATCCAGCAGGAGGTGAGCGTCGGAGCCGCCACAGTGCGCGGCGGCGCTCGACTAGGCGTAACTCGTCCGCACGCGCCACCATACGGGCTCGCACGGGATTCTGCTCGACGTAACGAAGCACCGCCCACAAATGCGTCCCATCCAGCGGACAGGAAGAGTATCGGCCCTGCCACACGTGCCCTCGACGCACTTTGCCGGCCGTTGAGATAGGTGGCATAGCGATGCGTGTCACGCAGCACCACAGGTGGCGTTGCACGTGCTCGTGAATGCGGCGACCAATGTCTTCGTCGTGACCACGCTCTCTCCATTTCCCCGCTTGGTGGACGTCGTTTGCATCTCAAGCCGCACCTTACGCACAGACCTTAATGCCTGGCCATCATTCCACTGGGCATCATCCTTATAGAGAAATCAATTGTTGTCGTCTCCAGCAGACAACAATCGAAATCGCCTACAACCGCGCGCGCACGCGGCGTGCCGTTTCTGGTGTGGAGTCCTGGAGTCCGCGTGGAGTCCAGACGCCCAAAAGTCCCCCCTGGCGTCCATTGGCGTCCAAATCGCCTCTCGCTAAGTCTTTTGTTTTGCTTCAGAATGCCTGCAAGTGATTGATATCTCTTAAATGGCATGGAAGAGGTCGTGAGTTCGAATCTCACCAGGTCCACCAAAACGTTTCATAGACTTACCGCCCCGCTGCCCGCCAAAACTTAGTGACCGGAGTCCAAGTGGAGTCCAAAACCATGTTGTGGGCATGGGCACCCTGTGAATTCTGAGGCTGCCCACGAATAGTCCTTCATCCTCAATATGATCCGACGCATGGGCAGTGTGGGCACCATGTTTCACGCTTGTTGTTTGCTGGAGACGACAACATTTCGTTTCCTATAGGAGGTTGACGATTGTGTTCAGGACTTTCCTGCGACCTGGATTCCATCCGGGACGCGGTAAGACGGCTCACGGGCCGAACTCCGGGCGAGCAGGACCAGCGTTAAACGCCGGTCTCTAAGTCAGAGGGTTGACCGATTCTCGTCATCCGACCTCTTGTTCATTTGGCCGTCCACTCCGTGTGCTCAGTACGCCCTGACAAGGAGGAATCCCTGCCAAAGCAATCGGATGAGCCATCGGGAGCAGATTACGCCCGACAAACGCATATGTGGCAGCTCACGCCGGCGCCCGCAAACGGCGGGCGTTTGGCGTTGCAAAGCCGACTTCCCGGGATTGGATCGATGAGAACGCCGTTTGAAAATAGCCGCTTGCGGTGTAGTCGCCGCCCCCCTCGCTCGGCATTATGATGTTGTGCAGTACTGCGCGTCCCTTTCTAGGCACCCGCCCGACAGACGCTCGTAGGGCAGGATAAACAGCGTCTACTAATGCCTGACGCCCCAACGGTTGGGTCACCCGGAACGAGAACCAGCAGAACCCCATACGTGCGATAATGCCCTTAATACAAAACACGAGGGAAATGTTTCGAGCGGCGTGCGCCCGCTGACCAGTGAGAGATGATTTCTTAATCCCGGTAAAGGATACCCTCGCGAAGAGGGTCGGCTTTCGCTGTTCAAACCCCGGCTGCCGAAAACCGACGAGTGGCCCCCAAGAAGACCCGGCGAAGTCGGTCAATGTCGGAGTCGCCGCGCACATAACGGCAGCGGCATCGGACGGCCCCCGCTACGACCCGGCGCTAAGCAGCGACGAGCGCAAGAGCCCACCCAACGGCATCTGGTTATGCCAATCCTGCGCCAAGCTGGTTGATAACGACGAAACCCGCTACCCGATTGCGATTCTTCAGCGCTGGAAGACCATCAGCGAGAGCGCCGCCCTCCGCTCCCTGGAAAGCCTCCCGAGCCCGGAGGATGAGGAACTGCTCTACTTGCGACTTGAGCAACTCATGCCGGATCTTCTCGAAGAAATCCGCCGCGACCTGGCCGAGCATCCCCTGTTTCGCGAATTCGTCCCGCTTAAGAGAATCTGGACGTACTGCGCCAGCGGAAATGAACTGATGTATTACTACGAGGATCACTCGGAACTCGATAACAAACTGAGAATCCTACAGAACTATTCTCTGATTCGCGACATCTCGACCGACCCGGACAACAAGCGCTACGTGTTCACCGAGGGGTTCGTTCGTTACTTCGGCGGCTAACTTTGGTGATCGACCAGCATCATCCTCGTCAACATATCTGGTGGCTCCACTGCCGGGAGCAATGTTATCCGTCGCGTTAACTACTGGGCAATCGCATCCTATAATTGGCTCTTCCACTATGAGGACCAAGACCCCGGCTCTAGCCGTTCCGAAGATCAATGCATTCATCTCGTATTCGCACGAGGACCGAAAATACGCGGGCCAGATCAAAACCGGTTGGCAACCTTCGGCATTGATGCGTTTCTCGCGCATGAAGATATTCACGTTTCACATGATTGGCGCAATCGAATCCTTCAGGAGCTGAAGCGCTGCGAACTCTTCGTCGCGTTGCTGAGCAAGAGATTTCTTGCGTCGAAATGGGCTCCACAGGAAGTCGGCTTTATCATTTCGCGGCCGGAAGTAAAAATCGGCTCTGCGCAAGAATCCGACGGGACCCCCATTTTTATTGGAGCTCTGTAAACACACGTTCCCGGGAGCTATGAACCGCTTCGGCTTCCGCAACTGCATGATCATCAATGTTTATCGGCTTTCAAAGGAGAATCTGTCTGCACAAACAGGGCCCATCGGAAACACCTTGTGACACGGCCCAAGCCACTCACCGGAGCCGAGTCCGACCAGGAGAAGAAGGTGATCGCGTTCCACAGTGGCTGGCCACAACGACGATGCTGCCACCGCCCGACTGTTCTTCGATGGCCACGGACAGGCTTCAAACGCTCTGGATTCAAGGTGTTCAATGAGATCTCAGCCGCACATGACTTCGCTGGAAGTACGGCTCCCTGCCAGTTTCAGCGATGCCCTCCGCAGAACCGGCATCTGCCGACCGGACCGACGAACTGTCGAATTCCCCGGATGGGACGAAATCACGAAACCCCCGCCGATCGGGCACTCGTCAGATTCCTGCTCAGAGCCTAAAAATCATGCCGATTTCACTGGATGAAACGGTCGCCTGTGGATTCATCGGCAATCTTCAGAGCAAACGGATCGATGAGGAGGAGGTCACCAGCGATTTTCTGCTGCCTGGGCTGGTGCACAGTTTCCCGCGCACGATCTTTCCACATTTGATCGAACTCGTCAGGACAGCGGGCAACTTTCGCGCTGGCGAGGGCAGGCTGGAACAGCTCCTTCCGTATTTTGAAGATCTGACGCCCTCCGAAACCAAGGCGCTGACTGAAAACTGCGTCAAGAATTCTCAGATCTGGGATGCAGTAAAGTGCCGGGACAATTACCTGCCCGAGCTAATCCGGGTTCAGGGAAAGAACATGGGCGTAAAGAACCGGCGCGCGCTGCAATACCAGATCACGGCTCACGATTGGTATCGCCCAGAAGAAGACGAGTAGGAGTCGCTTTCGCTCTACGTGCCGGAAGCAAGCGTTATCTGATTTTCGTTCTTAAGCAGATACTCATACGAATCGCCCGACGCCATGGCAAAACTGTAGTCTTCATAAGGCGTGCCGGCATCCGCGAACGCGCAATAGACATGCGGCATGTTGTAGTGGTTATCACCGCGAAGCTCGTAGTGACGAATATTTCGGAACGGGAGGTTGCCCAATTCCAAGATGCGACGTTCCGCAAAGATCGATTCATCGAACTGTTCCCCATGCCTGAGAATGGACCATCTCCCACGCTCATCAATGATTCCACGGCTAACTCTTAGGATTACGAGAAGCCCGTTATTGTAGAAATCGAACAGTTCGTGTTTGAACCAGGAACTTATGACGCCAGGGCTGTCCTCGATCTTGAGGTAGTCGCCGGTGCGCTCCAGATCGTGAATTATGACCTCGGAGTAGCGAAATCTATCGTAGGGATGCTTAGGTGGCCCCGATGAATATTCATTAGATGTCTTCAGAAAATCTCTGTGCATCTGATTGCGCATCTTCAGATCGCGTTTGACGCGTTTCTCAACCTCCCGCAGAGAAGACTCCCTTGGCCTTGGTTTCCCGATCTTGGCGCTTGCCTCAGCCTCCGCCCCGACCTTCCAAACCATCAGGGATTCGACGGTGTACTTCGCCAAGTCCGAATCCACCAACTTGGCGCAAATCTGGCACAGCCAAATGCCGTTACAAATGCTCTGCCTTTCAATCGTTGAAATGTCAGGGGTGTATCTGGGACCGCCAGGCGCAGCAGCAGAGATGTGTGCGGCGACTCCGACATTTATCGACTTGCCGGCAGTCAATTGGGGACCGCTCGTCGCGGCACCGCAACCCGGATTCGAGCATTTATAGCCGGCTCTTTCAGCCAGTTTGTCCTTGATTTGTTGCGAAAAATCGTCGCGCATGCGCCTCTTGTCATGATATGCGGATTTGGACCGGCGGCAATCGCGGCGGCGCCGGTTCCCATTGCGTTCGGCATCATCGGCAGGCTCGTCTGGTGGGCCGTGTGTAAACCCAGCGACAATAACTAAAGGGAAGGCCTCCAGGGAAGCGCGCGATTCTCTGGCAACGCCCCGCAGAACGGATGGCGAAGCGCAGAAGACGGGACCGTCCGAGCCCTGAGGAAATCCTCTCCATGGAAATCTCGGAGGACAAGCGCCTGCGCGAGTCCGGCATCGACCCGGACGGTGATCCGCTCGACATCATGAAGCAGGTGCGGCTGCGCTACGAGCGCCGTGAAGAAGAGGAACGGCTGCGAGAGGCTGAGGACGAGGAGGAGCTGGCATTCCGGACATGACTTCAAGGCCGTCGATTTCGCTGACTCGTCACCCAGGATGAATTCGGAACACCTTCGCGTCATCTGCAATCGGCACGAAGACGAAGATCCTGTCAAACACGCCGACCTTGTTGCCGATACGCTCTGCCGCGGCCTTGACCGCCTCCGCATATCCGAAGTCAATCCCTAAGACCGGTGGGTTGTACTCTCACGCTTTGTCGTAGTGCACCAGCAGATAAAATTCGTCCATTGCTCCAGGCTTTGCGGCATACTTTGCGATTTTGGCTTCTACGACTTTACAAAGCGCGTCGACCATATCGTTCGGGGAGTACGCACCGCCCCGCATTGGAAAAGTGAGCTAGTGCAGGCCGCCCTTGTTCATCGTGCTAGGGCGCGACGGAATCCGGGGATGAATCTCCAACACGTCCAGGTGCTTCTTGAGCGTCGGATACACGGAAAAATCGTCCCACTGAAACCCTTGGGGCGAATCCCAATTAGGCTCACTGTCCCAGCGGCGGTCGATTTCTTCCGTTAGCGTCAGCAACTCGCTCCGGAATGCCGAGGCGTCAGCCGGTGCCATCTTCCACTTTACGGACATCCACAGGAATCGGATATGCTCCGTTTCATTGGGCGGCTCCGGCTTGATTGCGTCACGGATGGATTTCTCGAACGATTCGATGGACTTCGCGCGGCCAATCTGGCTTTCTTCCAGCCAGGAGGTCAGCTCGACACCAATCTTTCGGCCATCGGTCAGGTCGCATTCAATGTCCGGGGGATCAAGTTTGGGCTGCGCCCACCTGGAGACCGCTACGCCCGCAAACATAGGAGCGGCTTTAACGAACCCCTCAAATACTTTTCTCTCTTCGGCCGGATTGCCCATTACACGACAGGATAGACCAGATCGCGCGTCCCCTCTGTTACCGTGACGGCATGGCCAAACGCAAACGTCGCGCCGCATGGAGCGATGAGAAATACTGGCGGGCGTTCCATCTGATTCGCGGCGAGGTCGAGGCTGCAATCAAGAGCAACTACGCCTATCTGACCATCAACAATCTCGCGGTCGCAAAGCCTTCCGTTCTTAAGAAACTCAACAAGTTTCCGGACTTATGGACACTGAACAGCTTCTCCCTTCAGACGACATTCTTCATTGTTTTCGGGCGGATCTTCGATGATCGCGCCGATTCGTACTCGATTCAGAAACTCGTGGACGCCACGGTAGCCAACCCGGGGTTCTTCTCGAAAAATGCACTGCGGCAAAGGAAACGGGAATCCGCGAACATCTGCGGAGCCGATCCTGCGTGGCTCATTGACTATGTCAGGGATGCCTGGGAGCCGGCCACCGCCGACCTTGTGCCGCTGAAGAGTGCCTTGGCACCCCATCACGCAAAATTCAAAGCCATATACCAGCCTATTCGGCACCAGTATTTCGCCCATAAGAGTATTAAGGGCGTCGCGGGCATATCCGCGCTCTTCGGCAAGACGCTGATCGGGGATGTTGCCGAAATTCTACGGTTCCTCCACACCTTACTGTGGGCCATTACCGAGATGGCCTGGAACGCCAAGAGGCCGGATCTCGCAGATTTCCGTGATTTTGACGGGTACGTCAAGCAAATGAACGCAAAAACGGAACAGTTTATTCGCCAACTGCCGTGAAGGCAATGTGCCGATTCTTCGCCGTTCACGGCGAGCGATGATTGACTTAAGTGTCCGCCGCCGGTATGCGAAGCGCTTTGACCGCCGGGTCCGAGATTGCTCTGCTGGGCAATCCAGGACCCTGACGACTCGTGGGCAGCGATTCACTTTTCTGTTGACGACTGAAATCCGCAACTGCTATTTACGAGAAGGCAGTTAGTGACAAACACAGACGAAGTCACCGGAACAAGCCGCGAAGCAAGACCTCGTGATCTTCCGGTATAGGCAACAGAACGGAAACGACGAGCCACGTGATTAAAAGGTACTGTGTGGCGAAGCTGCGCCTGCGGGTGGAATGATTGCCCCGTTTCGCTAGCGTGACGACCTGAAAGAGGTCGTCATGTAGTCGGGTAGTCGGTAGTCAGTTTGCAGGCACGCCCTAATCGGAGTTCGGGTTTTAACATGACGCCACTTGCCCTGGCACAGCGAATTGAGCTCTGGCCGCTGGATCGGCTCATTCCGTACGCCCGGAATGCCCGCACGCATTCCGACCAGCAGATTGCGCAGATTGCCGCGAGCATAGTCGAGTTTGGTTTCAACGCCCCCATCCTGGTTGACTCGTCGGCCGGTATCATCGCTGGCCACGGCCGCCTTCTCGCTGCCCGGAAACTGAAGCTGGAGCAGGTTCCGGTCGTCATCCTGGACCACCTCACCGAAAACCAGAAACGCGCTTACATTCTTGCAGACAACAAGTTGACTGAACTCGCCGGCTGGGACGAAGAGATGCTTCGGCTGGAACTACAGGCTCTTGAGCAAGACGGCTTCAACTTGGAGGTGGTCGGCTTTAGCGACGAGGAACTGGCCGAACTGCTGGGCGAGCCCGAGGTGGTTTCGGGCCAGACCGATGAGGACCATGTTCCCGCGGTGCAGGACAATACTGTCTCCGTACGCGGCGACAGGTGGGCGTTAGGGGACCACAGAGTCGTCTGCGGTGATGCCACGGCGCCGGCCGATGTTG
>Ga0310810_10000817_pt1 | contig 31598 bp, 30 predicted proteins | sample NCmetagenome_FD_207641 | JGI IMG/M metagenome (GOLD analysis project Ga0310810, IMG submission 207641) | Soil microbial communities from experimental microcosm in Duke University, North Carolina, United States - NC | ecosystem: Engineered > Artificial ecosystem > Soil microcosm > Unclassified ... | reverse complement strand
CCACGCAGCCCGATCAGAACCTTCGGCTCGAATTGTCCGCGCTTCATGTTCGGAAAGACATCGGTGCCGCCCGCAACGAGCATCGCGTCGTGGCCCAGGTCCGCGAGGTGCTTCACGGCGTCGCCGAGCGTGCGCGGGGCGACATAATCGAAGGCCGGAAGGCGAATCATGCGGTCGATACGCGGGGCGGCTCGTCGCTGAATGGTCGGACGGCGATCGCCTCCGCCGGCGCGCCGAACGCCGACTCGACGACGAGCGGCTCCTTGAACGTGAACAGCGGCACGCGGTCGGGCCCGACGCGTGCGGGCTTGCCCTGACGCCTGAGCTCGAGTCCCTTGAGGATCTTCTCGGGCGTGATCGGGACCTCGTCCACGCGCACGCCGACGGCCTGGTAGATAGCGTTGGCGATCGCGGGCATCACCGGCAGCAGCGGTCCTTGCCCAGCTTCTTTCGCGCCGAACGGTCCTTCGGGATCATCGGTCTCGACGAGCATCGTGTGGATGTCCGGCGTCTCGAGCGTGGTCGGGCTCTTGTACTCGAGCATCGAGGGCGCCTTGTGCACGTGCTTGCGAAAGACCTGCGCCTCCATCAACGCCTCGCCGATCCCCATGTACACCGAGCCCTCGACCTGCCCCTCGACTAGCAGCGGGTTCAGCGCGCGGCCAATGTCATGCGCGATCCACACGTCGTGGAGCTCGATCTCGCCGGTGTCCTCGTCGACCGAGAGCTCCACCACGCACGCCGAGTACGAATAGCAAGGCGAGGGCCCGACACCACCGCCCTTGTACTTGCCGGCGCGCTTCGGCGGCGCGTAGGATCCCGCGAACGCCAGCACGCCGTGCATCGCCTCCGCCAGCTCCACCGCACGCGGGAAGTCGAGCGCCTTGTCCCAGTCGTCCGCGACGCCGACCTTGCCCTCGCGCGTGACCAGCGCGCTCGCGTCCACTTCGAGCTTGGCGGCGACCGCCTTGAGGATCACCGCGCGCAAGCGCTCGGCGGCCTGGATCGCCGCCTGGCCGCACATCAGCGTCACGCGCGACGAGTACGAGCCGAGATCGACCGGCGTGAGGCTGGTGTCCGCGGGATGGACGTGCACGTCCTTGGGAGCGAGGCCGAGCACTTCGGCGACGAGGTACGCGAGGATCGAGTCCGATCCTTGGCCGATGTCCGTGGCGCCGCACAGCACGGCCACCGCGCCGCTGCGGTCGGCGCGCAAGACGACGCCCGAGTGCGGCATGTTGTTCCAATAGATCGCGGTGCCCGCGCCCGTCATGTACGCCGAGCACGCGATGCCAACACCGCGGCGCCGTCGCGGCTGCCACAGCGGCTTGGCGTCGTCCGCGCGTGCCGCGGCACGGTAACGCGACGCCTTGTCGCGCCAGCCGGAGGCCTCGACCACCTTGTCGATGCACTCGCCGAGGCCGATCGTCGTCACCGTGAGGTGATTCGCCGTCTTCGTGAACGGCTCGGCGAGGATCCGGCGCCGCATGTCGGCGGGATCGAGCCCGAGCTGCTCGGCCGCCTTGTCGATCTGCACCTCGAGCGCGAAGCGCGGCTGCGGCGTGCCGTGGCCGCGCTTGGGCCCGCAGGGCGGCTTGTTCGTGAAAATGCGCGCGCCCTCGAACTTGTAGACCGGCATCTGGTACGTCACCGGGTTGATCACGCCGGTGTAGAACGTCGACGCGACGCCGTACGAGCCGTACGCGCCGCCGTCGAGCCACGTCTTGAGGTGGCAGCCGGTGATGTCGCCCGCCTTCGTGAAGCCCGTCTTGATCCACATGAGGACGGGATGACGACCGCGATGGATGTAGAAGACTTCTTCCCGCGTGCAGGCGATCTTCACGGGCCGGCCGATCAGCTGCGACAGCCGACACGCGGCGATCTCGTGCGCGAACGGATCGAGCTTGCCGCCGAAGCCGCCGCCCACGGGCGCGGCGATCACACGGATGTGCGCGGCGGGCACCTCGAGGATCTTCGCGAGGAGCCGGTGGACGTAGTGCGGCGTCTGCGTCGAGGACCACAGCGTGAGCTTGCCGTCCGGCGTCGCGTGCGCGACGGCGGCGTGCTGCTCCATCGGCAGATGCGTGTTGCCCTCGTAGAAGAACACGTCCTCGCGCACGAGATCCGACCCGGCGAACGCCGCCTCCACGTCGCCGAACTGCAGCGCGACGTTCTTGTGCACGTTGGGGCCGTCGCCGTACTCGTGGATGCGCACCTCGGGATGCGCCAACGACTCCTGGATCGACATCAGCGCCGGCAGCGGCTCGTAATCGACCTCGATCAGTCGGCACGCGTGCTCGGCCGTCTCCTCGTCCACCGCCGCCACCGCCGCGACGGCATCGCCGACCATCCGCACCTTGTCCGTGCAAAGCGCCTCTTCGTCCTGCGACACGGGCAGGATGCCGAACTTCACACGCGGCAGGTCGGCGCCGGTGATGACGGCATACACGCCGGGCACGGCGCGCGCGCGCACGGTGTCGATGCGCGTGATGCGCGCGTGCGCGTGCGGGCTGCGCAGCAGCTTGCCGAACGCCATGCGTGGCAGCGCGAGATCGTCCGCATAGCGCGTGTCGCCGGTCACCTTGCTCCAGGCGTCGATCTTGGGGAGCGGCTGGCCGACGACACTGAAGCGCTTGGTCATGAACGGCCTTTCATATTTGCCGTCGGGGCGCCTTCGCCGGGCTCCGGCGCCCGACGGTCTGCCGAGACACCGGTCATGCGTAGGGCAGCTAGTTCTACTGCATCCAGAATCTTCGTGTAGCCGGTGCAGCGGCAGAGGTTACCGGCCAGGGCCTCGCGAATGCGTTGCCGAGTCGGTGTCCGCTCCTCCGACAAGAGAGCCTTGGCGGTCACGAGAATGCCCGGCGTGCAGTACCCGCACTGCGCCGCGCCGAGCTCCGCAAAGGCCTGCTGCAGAGGATGCAGCCGGCCGCCATCGGCCAGCCCCTCGACCGTCGTGATCTCGGAATCCTGACAATCGGCGGGCAGCGCCAGGCACGAGAGCACCGGCGCGCCGTCGACGAGCACGGTGCACGTCCCGCACTCGCCGAGCTCGCAGCCGTGCTTCGTCCCGATGAGCTCGAGATCCTCGCGAAGGACTTCGAGGAGCGTCTTGTGCACGGGCACGAGCAGCTCGTGCGACTCGCCGTTGACGCGCAGCTTGATGCGAATGTTCATCCACTCCCGCCCGTCTGTTCCGGTGCGAGCCCAGGGCTGGTTAACCGACAATGAAGACGACTTCAAAAATACTGAACCGGTAGCGGGTCGTCAAGCGGGGGGATGAACGTTTGGGGCCGCGCTCAGGAACGTGGCCGGTCGCTTGCAGCCAATGACGCCGTTCTCGAGGAGGAGGTTGCCGCGTGCTGCATATCCTGGTGTGGTTGCTGGGCCCGCCGATCAGTCTGATCTTGTTGTTCCTCATTCTGTCGAGCCACTGACGTCGCCACGTTGACGCTGTGGCATAACATCCGGGCATGCCCTACGCGCGTTCCGTCGATCACGTCCGGATCTACTTTGAAGAGCACGGTCGAACCGGCCCCAACGCCGGATCGCCGTTGGTACTTGCATATGGGATCGGCGGGAACGCCGATCTCTGGGACGTCAACGTCCCTGCCCTGGCCGAGCGGCATCGTGTCGTCCTCTGGGAGCCGCGCGGCCACGCCCGATCGGACAGTCCCGAGGATCCCGCCCGGTATTCGTTCGCGCACTGGGTCGGCGACCTGCGGGCCGTGCTCGACCATCTCCGGCTCCGCACCGCGCACGTCGGCGGCCTGTCGCTCGGCGCCGGCATAGCGACGCGCTTCGCGCTCGCGTATCCGGCACGCGTGCGCTCGCTGCTCGTGACCAATTCCTCGTCGGCGTCCGGACTGCCGCTCTCCCCGGACAACCTCGTGATGCGCGCGCAGTCGATCAAGGTAACGCTCGAGCGTGGCATGGACGCGATGGCGGAATTCGCGATGGCGTCCAATCCGAACGTGGCGGCGCGGCTGGCGATCGACCCGTCGTCGAAGGACGAATTCTATGCGTACTACCGGCGGCTGACCCCGATCGGCTACGCCAATGCGCTGCGCGCGCTCCTCGCGATGGACCACATCACCGATCGGCTGTCGCGCATTCGCGTTCCGGTGCTGCTGATCGGCGGCGATCGCGACCCTTCGCTCGGCCCGATGAAAGTGATGCACGCCAAGATCCGGGGCAGCAAGCTCGTGGTTCTGTCGCCGGCCAGTCACTTCGCCAACCGCGACCAGCCCGAGGCGTGGAACCGCGCAGCGGTGGATTTCCTGGCACGGTGCGATGCCGGCGCGCGCACACCGCGACGCGCCAGTGTCGATGGCGGGCGCGCGCGCAGACATCGTCGCGCCGGCCCCCTGCGGCAAGGGGGCACGCGATGATGCCCGCGCGCACGGCCGCCGTCGTCACCGACGCCGGCGGAGCATAGCGGGCGCTACTCTCCGTACACGATCGTCGTGTATTTGGCGTAGATCCCGAGGAAGCTGCTCGTCTCGTGGTCGACGTGATGAATCCGCGTGATGCCGCCGTTCTTCATGGCGGCGCTGATGCTGGCGTCGCCGGTGGCGAAGACCAAGATGCCCCAGGCCTCTGACCGGCCGACCTTGGCGCTGCCGGCCGCGGGTCCTGCCGCGACCGGGCCCATCTCGTTGAGCGTGATCAGGGCCGTCACGGGAGCGTGGCCCATCGCGCAGCCGGCAAGCAGACCGGCACAGACTAGCGGAAGGACGAGGCGACGTGCGAGCGTCATCATGGCTGTATCCTCACTTTTTCGCGGCGTCGTACAGCTCACCAAAGGTTGCCCAGCGCTCGCCGTCGAACTTTGCGAGCTGCTCCTGTTCGATCGGCGCGTGGTCCGTCGCGCTCGTGTTGACCTTGATGCCGGGCAGCAGCAGCGGAAACTCGACGTTCTTGAGGTTCTCCGCCTGCTTGAGGATGTTCTCGCGGCTCAGATCGTTGCCGCACTGCTTGAGCACCATGGTCATCGCCTGCGCGGCCGTGTAGCCGAACGCATTCGACTGATCGTCGAGCGCCCCCTCGGGGTAGTACTTCTTCATGAACGCGACCCAGTCTTGATAACCCTTGTCGGTCTTCCACTGCGGGTCGGTGATTTCCTTCATGTAGAGCGCGGTGATGAGGCCGCGCGAGGCCTCGACGCCCGCGGGCTTCAGCACCGTGGCCAGCGACGAGGACACGTTGTTGAGGAAGTGCGCCGGCTTCCAGCCGATGTCATGCGCCTTCTTGATCGCCTGGACCGCGAATTTCGGGATCGTCACGTTGAAGAAGACATTGGCGCCGCTGTTCTTCAGATTCACGATCTGCGAGTCGATCGTCGGGTCGGTGACCTCGTACGTCTGCTCCATCACGATCATCTTCTTGGCGTTCGCCTCGCCGAGCCCGTCGTGCAGGCCCTTGCGGTAGTCTTTGCCGTAGTCGTCGTTCTGATACAAGATGCCGATCTTCGCGTCCGGGAAATTCTTCATGATGTACTGCGCGTAGATCCGGCCCTCGGTCTGGTAGTTCGGCTGCCAGCCCATCGTCCACGGAAAGTGCTGCGGATCGTTCCACTTCGTCGCGCCGGTGGCGACGAACAGATGCGGCACCTTCTGCTGGTTGATGTACTTGTGGATCGCGCTGTTGGTCGGGGTGCCGAGCGTCTGGAACACTGCGGCGACCTGATCCTGCTCGACGAGCTTGCGCACCATTTCGACGGTCTTCGGCGGGCTGTAGTTGTCATCGTAGCTGATGTAGTTGATCTTGCGGCCGTTGACACCGCCTTCGTCGTTGACTTTCTTGAAGTAGGCGCCGATGACCTTGCCGATCGTGCCGTACGCGGACGCGGGCCCGCTGTACGGATTGGTGTTGCCGATCTTGATCTCGGTCGCCGTGACACCCGGCATGTCGGCCGCCGTCGCGGGGACGACAAAAGCAAGCATCGCGACCAGGACGCTCAGAACCAGTCTGCTCAGCATGGTTGTCATGTCCTCCTCTGGGCTCCCGGCGCACTCGGCCGGATGCGGGACCAATGTTACTCCGGGCAACGATCAGCCACGCGCGGGGGTTCCGCGGCGCGCGGCGCGGGCGATGACCCGGCGAATCGCGCCGGCGATGCCGAACGGCATCAGGTACATGAACCCGATGAGGAAGATGCCGTAGATCGCCCAGGGCGCCGCCTTGGAGATGTCCTGGGCCCAGTTGGGAACGAACTGGATGAAGATCGCGCCGAAGATCGCGCCAGCAATCGACGCCAGCCCGCCGATGACGATGCCGCTCAGAAACGTGATCGACAGAAACACGTCGAACGCATCCGGCGCGACGAAGGCGATCACCAACGCACTCAAGGAGCCCGCAATGCCCGTGTAAGCGGCGCTCACACCGAACGTCAGGGATTTGTAGAGCGCCGTGTTGACGCCCATCGCCTGAGCGGCGAGGGGATTGTCACGAATCGCGATGATCGCTCGGCCCGTGCGCCCCGCGAGAAGGTTGCGCGTCAGCAGGAGCAGCAGGAGCAGCACCGACAGCGTCAGAAAGTACAGCCACTGGTCGGGATTGAGCGGCACGCCTTTCGGGGCCGATGGCTTCGACAGCACGATGCCCTGTGAGCCACCGGTCCAGTGCTCGAAGTATTTCAGAATCTGAGGCACGGCGAGCGCGAGGGCGAACGTGGCGAGCGCCAGGTAGAGCCCCTCCAGCCGCAGCGCCGGAATGCCGAACAAGAACCCCGCGACCAGGCACAGAATCGCGGCCACCGGAATCGTCCAGCCGTAGGGGACGTTCCACTGGTCGATCATGATCGCCGTCGTATAGGCCCCCAGGGCGTAGAACGCGCTGTGACCGAGCGAGAACTGGCCGTTGAAGCCGATCAGGACGTTGAGCCCAAGGAGGGCAATCGCGTAGATGCATACCTGCGCGCACTGGAACAGCCGGAAGTTGGTGAGGACGAACGGCAGCGCCATCGCCGCCGCCAGGACGACGACCGTCGCGCCGAGCCGTAGCGCCCGCGACGACATCACACGCGGTGCACGGCGGCCCGGCCGAACAGGCCGCTGGGCCGCACGAGCAGGACGACGATGATGACCGCCAGCGCCACCGTCAGCTTCAGCTCCGTGCCGATGAAGCGCACGTACGTGCCGACGAGGTTCTCGAGGACGCCCACGATGAGCCCGCCCAGTACGGCGCCGCCCGGGCTCGTGAACCCACCGAGGGTTGCCGAGGCAAACGCATAGATGAGGATGCCCGCCATCATGTTGGGATCGAGCGTGATGATGGGCGCCACCATCATGCCGGCCACCGCGCCGATCATGGACGCGAGTCCCCAGCCGATTGCGAGCATCCAGCCGACGCGAATACCGCACAGGCGGCTCGAGGCAGGATTCTGGGCGGCCGCGCGCATGGCCAAGCCCAGCGTGGTGAACCGGAAGAATCCCCAGAGCGCGATGAGCACGAGGACGGTAATCGCCAGCGCGCCGATGTCGTGAGCGCCGAAGTACACGTTGCCGATCCGAATGGGCCGTTCGGGGAACGGGCTGGGGAACGGTTTCTGGATGTAGGAGTAGATCCAGCCCAGCATGCTGTTGAAGATCACCAGCAGCCCGATGCACACGATCACGACGGTGAGCACGGGCGCGCCCTCGACCGGGCGGATCACGATGCGCTCCAGGAGCAGGCCGCCCACGAACGAGAGCGCGAGCGTGACGAGGAACGCGGCCGGGTACGGCACCCCGGCGTTCAGCAGCGACCACGCGAGATAGGTGCTCACCACCGCCATCTGTCCCTGCGCGAAGTTCACGATGTCGGTGGCCTCGTAGATCATGACCAGCGCAAGCGCCACGCTGCCGTAGATCCCGCCCGTGGCGAGTCCCGACACGACCTGCTGGGCGAAGATCTCCACGCTCAGTACCCGAGGTAGGCGCGCCGGATGGCGTCGTTCTGGCGCAGCTCGGCCGCCGGCCCCGACATGACGACGCGGCCCGTCTCCATGAGGTAGGCGTGATCGGCGAGGCCGAGGGCCAGCGCCGCGTTCTGCTCGACCAGCAGCACGCTCACGCGCTCCTCGCGATTGATCGCGCGCACGATGCGAAAGATGTCGCGCACCACGAGCGGCGCCAGGCCGAGCGAGGGCTCGTCCAGCAACAAGAGCCGCGGCCGAAGCATGAGGGCACGCCCGACCGCCAGCATCTGCTGCTCGCCGCCGGACAGCGTCCCGCCCAGCTGCTTCTTGCGTTGCGCGAGCACGGGAAAGTGGCCGTACACGCGCTCGAGATCCTGCGCCATGCGCGCCCCGCCGCCCCGCACATAGGCGCCGAGCCGAAGATTCTCCTCGACGGTGAGGCTGACGAACGTGCCGCGCCCCTCCGGCACGTGACCGATGCCGAGCCGTACGAGATCTTCCGTCGCGCGGCCGTTGATGCGCTGCCCCGCGAAGCGGATCTCGCCGCTCGTCTGTACCGTCCCGCAGACGGCGCGCAGCGTCGTCGTCTTGCCGGCGCCGTTGGCCCCGAGGATCGTGGTAATGCCACCCTCCTCGACGGCGAAATCGATCCCGTGCAGGACGCGCGTCCAGCCGTACTGCGCATGGAGATCACGCGCCTCGAGCAGGGCCGCCATCAGCGAGGGAACCCCGCGGATTCCTCGGCGCCGAGATACGCGCGGATGACGTCCGCGTTCCGCTGAACCTCCGCCGGTCGTCCCTCGGCGATCTTCCGGCCAAAGTCGAGGACGACGACGTTGTCGGAGATCGGCATGACGAGCCCCATGTGGTGCTCGACGAGAAGGATCGTCACGCCGCGCTTGTCGCGGATCGTCCGAAGCAGCGCGCCGAGGGCGCCGACCTCTTCGTGGTTGAGACCGCCTGCCGGCTCGTCGACCAGCAGCAGCGCGGGACGGCTGGCCAGCGCGCGCGCGAGCTCCACGCGCTTGAGCGTCCCGAAGGGCAGCCCGGCCGCCGGGTGCGCGGCGACCGCCTCGAGCCCGAGGAACGCCAGCAGCTCGCGCGCGGTCTGGCGAATCTCACTCTCCTCGCGTCGCACCCACGGCAGCGACAGCGCATTGCTCAGGAAGTCGCTGCGGGTGCGCGCGTGCACCCCGACCATCACGTTCTGCAACACGGTCATCGTCGGAAACAGCGCGAGGTTCTGGAACGTGCGACCGATGCCCAGATCCCCGATTCGATACGTGGGCAGCGTCAGGAGCGAGCGATCGCGAAAGCGCACGTCGCCCCGCTGCGGCGTGTACAGCCGGCTCAGACAGTTGAAGAGTGTAGTCTTGCCCGCGCCGTTGGGGCCGATGAGCCCGACGATCTGCCCCTCCATGACGTCGAACGACACGCCGTCGAGCGCGACGATGCCGCCGAAGCGGACGGTGACGTCGCGGACGGACAGAAGCGGCGCGTTCGGCGGGGACACGTCGCGCTTATACGGGTGGACGCGAGCGTTGTCAACGGTTTGCGGCGCGCCACGATTCCCAGACACGCGCATAACCGTCTGGTAGACTCGTCGAACGCATATGCACCGTTATCTGTCCGCGCTCGCCGTCGTCCTCGTCGTGGTCAGCACCGTCTGCACGCCCGTGTACGCCGGAACCACCAGCGACAACCTGCTCGAGCTCGCCGCGAAAGGCGGGCCCGCGGTCGGGCTCGGCTTCGGCGTGTCGCGCTCGCCGTGGGCGCCGCTCGCGCTGCCATCGTCGGCGCCGGGATCCCCGGCCAGCGACGACGCCATCCTGCCGACGCTCGAGCCCCACGGTCGGGCCGTTTCGCTCGACGTGAAGCTGCGTTGGCCGACTGCCGGCGACGCACCGAGCTCCTTCGAGCCGTATGCCGTGCTCGGCCCGGCGCTGATGCTCAATTCGACGCACGAGCCGTACAGCCTCTTCGGCACCCCGGCCGATCCCGTGCTGCGCGTGGGCGCCAAGCTGGGCGCCGGCTTCAACTGGCAGCTGAACAAGGCGATGACGCTGTTCGGCTCGTACGACATGACCCGAACGACCGGCGACGGCGTGTCGGCGTCATCGGGCCTGCGGACGCCCACCTCCGGCGCGGCTACGGGTTACGACGCGCTGTACGGCATCCGCTTCCGTTACTGAGCGGCCCGCGAGTCCGTCCACTACGCCGCCCGCCTTCATCCCGCTCTCGCAGCCTTCATCCTCTTGTCAATGTCCGTCCGCCGTGTCACCGTAGCCGCCACCCCAGGGAGGCCAACGATGTCCAAGCCCAAGAGCACTGTTGTTCTCGCCGTGGTCGTTGCCGTGCTGGCCGGGCTCGCCTCGAATGCGACGCCCGCCGATACGATCAAGATCGCCTACATCGATCCGCTGTCCGGATCGTTCGCCGCCACCGGTGAGAGCGGGCTGAACCAGTTCCGCTATGCCGCCGACGGCATCAACAAAGCGGGCGGCGTACTTGGCCGCCAGCTCGAGATCGTGCCGTTCGACGGCAAGGCCAGCCCCCAGGAGAGCCTGATTCAGCTCAAGAAGGTCATCGGTGACGGCATCCCGTTCGTGTTCCAGGGCAACAGCAGCGGCGTGGCCCACGCCATCTCCGATGCCGTGCTCAAGCACAACGAGCGCAACGCCGGCAACCGCATCCTCTACTTGAACTACTCGGCCGTCGACCCGGCCCTCACCAACGAGAAGTGCCAGTACTGGCACTTCCGCTTCGACGCCCACGCGGACATGAAGATGGCCGCGCTCACCGACGTCATCGCCGCCGACAAGAAGATCAAGAAGATGTACATCATCGGCCAGGACTACTCGTTCGGGAAGGCGGTGGCCGACGGCGCGGTCGCCATGCTCGGCAAGAAGCGCCCCGACATCCAGATCGTCGGCAACGAGCTGCACCCGATCGGCAAGGTCAAGGACTTCTCGCCGTACATCCAGAAGATCATCGCCTCGGGCGCGGACGCCGTCATCACGGGCAACTGGGGCGCCGACATGCTGGGGCTGGCGAAGGCCGCCCACGACGGCGGTCTCAAAGCGCCGTTCTACACGTACTACGCGGCGTCCAACGGCATCACCGCCGCCATCGGCGCCGCCGGCGTCGATCGCATCCGGCTGGTGCACGAGACGCATCCGGGCAACCCCAATGCCCCGAAGGCACTCGGCGACTACATCACCGGCTTCCGGAAGCTGCATCCTCAGGACGACATCAACCAGCCGCGGATCCAGGTCGGCATGAACATGCTCGCGCAGGCCATCAAGCGCGCGGGCACGACTGACGCGGACAAGGTGGCGGCCGCGCTCGAAGGCGCCGAGTTCACCGGGCTGGGCGGTGAGCAGGTCGTCATGCGGCGCGACGATCACCAGCTGCAGATGCCGATTTACATCTCGGTGCACACCAACAAGAACATCAAGTACGACCTCGACGCCTCGGGGTATGGCCTGTTCCTCGAGCACAAGATCGAGCGCGACAAGGTCACGCAGCCGACCACGTGCAAGATGCAGCGCCCGACCTAGGACCGTGACGGTCGCGGGCGGGATCGTGCGATCCCGCCCGCGACGAGCACGATGTTCCAGATCGTCTTCTTCTCCATTCTCAACGGGCTCGTGTTCGGGATGCTGCTGTTCATGCTCTCGAGCGGCCTCACGCTCATCTTCGGCATGATGGGCGTGCTGAACTTCGCCCACGCGTCGTTCTACATGCTCGGGGCGTACTTCGCGTTCACCATCGCGCTGTATCTGGGCTTCTGGCCGGGCCTGATCGTCGCGCCGCTCGCCGTCGGCGTGCTGGGCGCGCTGGTCGAGCGTCAGGGTCTGCGCCGCGTCCACGGCTATGGGCACCTGGCGGAGCTGATCTTCACGTTCGGCGCCGCGATCGTCATCGGCGAGGTGGTGCAGCTCGTGTGGGGCCGGCTCGCGAAGAGCTACCAGATGCCGCCGCTGCTCGATTTTCCGCTGTTTCGCGTCTTCGGCTCCGCGTTCCCCGCCTACAAGGCGTTCATGCTCGTCGTGGCCATGGCGATCTTCGCCTTCGTGTTCGTGATCCTGACGCGGACCCGCGCCGGGCTGATCATTCAGGCCTCGCTCACGCATCCCCAGATGGTCGCGATGCTCGGGCACAACGTGCCGCGCGTCTTCATGATCGTCTTCGGTATCGGCTCCGCGCTCGCCGCGCTGGCGGGCGTGATCGCCGGGCCGGTGCTCGGCACGTTCCCCGGCATGGCCGAGGTCCTCGGCAGCATCGTCTTCGTCGTTGTCGTCATCGGCGGGCTCGGCTCGCTCACCGGCGCGTTCGTGGCCTCGCTCCTCATCGGCATCGTGCAGACGTTCGCCGTGGCGCTGAACATCTCGGTCGGCGACGTGCTGATGGCGGCCGGCGTGCCAGCGACGGCCAGCAGCGCGCTGCACGACATCTGGAAGGTCACGATCGCGCAGATCGCGCCGGTCCTGCCGTACGTGCTGCTGGTCGCGATGCTCATCATCCGGCCCACCGGGCTGTTCGGCACGCGCGAGACATGAGCACGCCCGCTCCGGCCACGACGCGCCCGCTCGCCGTCAGCGCCGTCGCGCGGAGCGGCTGGATACGGCAGTACGGACCGTGGGTCGCCGCCGCCGTCGTCGTCGTGCTGCTGCCGTACGTCATCCGCACCGGCTCGGCCGTTCCCGTGATGAACCAGATGGGCATCGCGGTGATTTTTGCGCTGTCGTACAACATGCTGCTCGGCCAGGGCGGGATGCTGTCGTTCGGCCACGCCGTCTACTTCGGGCTCGGCGGGTTCTTCGCCGCGCACGCGCTGAACCTCGCGGGGCGCGGCATCATCTACCTGCCGGTGCCGATCCTGCCGCTCGTGGGTGGCCTCGCCGGCCTGCTCTTCGCGGCGCTGTTCGGCAGCTTCTCCACCCGGCGCGCCGGCACGGTGTTCGCCATGATCTCGCTCGGCGTGGCCGAGCTGCTCGCCGCCTCGTCGCTGATTCTCGACCGCTTCTTCGGCGGCGAGGAGGGCATCACGACCAACCGGGCGAAGGCCCCGCTGCTGCTCGGCATCCAGGTCCTCCGCGACCGGCAGGTCTATTACGTGATCGCGTTCTGGGTGCTCGCCGCGACGCTCGCGATGTACGCGTTCTCGCGAACGCCGGTCGGACGGATGGCCAACGCCGTGCGCGACAACCCCGAGCGCGCGGAGTTCGTCGGCTACAGCCAGCGCTGGGTGCGTTTCGTCTCGTTCTGTGCCTCGGGATTCTTTGCCGGGATCGCGGGCGGATTGTTCGCGGTGAACTACGAGATCCTCACGGCCGAGAACATGGGGCTGGCGGCCTCGGGCGCCGTGCTGCTCATGACCTACATCGGCGGCGTCGGGTACTTCGTGGGACCGGTGCTCGGCGCGATCGTGTTCACGTTCTTGCAGTCGATGCTCAGCGATTACACCGGCATGTGGCTGCTCTACATCGGCATGCTCTTCCTGATGACGGTGCTCTTCGCGCCCATGGGGTTGGCCGGTCTTCTCATGCTGCACGCGCCCGTCGTGCGCGCCGGGCGGCTCGGTCGGCTCGTCGTCCCGTACGCCATCACGGCCGCGCTCGGGCTCATCGCCGTCGTCGGCCTCATCGGTCTGCTCGAGATGGTGCATTTTGTGGCGACCTCGGAGGGCGCGGGGTCGCTGAAGCGGCTGTTCTGGACGACGGTCAACGTGAGAAGCGCAACGCCGTGGATCGCGTTCGCCGCGCTGGCCGCTGCCGGCGCGCTCGGATTGCGCTGGATGGCGCCGCGCACCGCGGCGGCGTTCAGCGAGGCGAGCCAGCGACCATGACGCCGGCGATCGAGCTGCAGGACATCCGCAAATCGTTCGGCGCCACGCCGATCATCCGCGGCGTGAGCCTCGCGATCGAGGCGGGAACGCGGCAGGCGCTGATCGGTCCCAACGGCGCGGGCAAGTCGACGCTGTTCAATCTGATCACGGGCAAGTATCCGGTGACGAGCGGACGGATTCGCGTCAAGGGCCAGGATGTCACCGACCTCACGCCCTACGAGATCAACCGGCGTGGGCTGAGCCGGTCGTTCCAGGTCACGAACATCTTTCCGCGGCTGTCCGTGTACGAGAACGTCCGCTGCAGCGTGCTGTGGTCGCTCGGTTATCGCTATTCGTTCTGGCACCGGATCGGCGCCGCGCGCGACGCGCACGAGCGCGCGGAGACCGTGCTGGAGCAGCTGAATCTCACCGCGCGCCGCGACGTGCCGGCCGGCGTCCTGTCCTATGCCGAGCAGCGCGCGCTCGAGATCGGCATCACCATCGCGGGCGGCGCCGACGTGATCTTGCTCGACGAGCCGACGGCCGGCATGAGCCGCAGCGAGACCGAGCACGTGATCCAGCTGATCCGGAACGTGTCCGCGGGCAAGACGCTGCTGATGGTCGAGCACGACATGAGCGTGGTGTTCGACGTCGCCGACCGGATCGCCGTACTCGTCTACGGCCAGATCATCGCGCACGACACGCCGGAGCGCATTCGCGGCAACGCCGCCGTCCAGGAGGCGTATCTCGGCGTGCCGCAGGCGGTGAGCTGATGCTCGTCGTCGACGATCTGCACGCGTACTACGGCAAGAGCCACATCCTGCACGGCGTGAGCCTGCGCGTGAACGAGGGGGAGATCGTCAGCTTGCTCGGTCGCAACGGCGTCGGCCGGTCGACCACGATCAAGGCCGTGATGGGCGACGTGCAGGCGGCGGGCTCGGTTCGTTTCCGCGACGAGGAGATCTGTGGCCTGCCGCCGTACGTCATCGCGCGCAAGGGGCTCGGCTACGTTCCGGAAAACCGCGACATCTTCCCGACGCTCACCGTGCGCCAGAACCTGCTCCTCGGCGTCAAGAACCCGCGACGGCCCGGGCGATGGTCGATCGACGACATGTTCGAGATGTTCCCGGCGCTGCGGCAGCGCGCCGACAATCCCGGCGGCGTGCTCTCGGGCGGCGAGCAGCAGATGCTCACGATCTGCCGCACGCTCATGGGCGATCCGCACCTCATGATGGTGGACGAGCCGACGGAGGGGCTAGCCCCGATGCTCGTGACCCAGGTCTCCGATCTGCTCGTTCGCATCGCCGGGCGCGGCGTGTCGATCCTGCTCGTCGAGCAGAAGCTCACGATCGCGCTCAACATCTCGCGCCGCGTCTACGTGATGGGCCACGGGCGCGTGGTCTTCGAGGGCACGCCCGCGGACCTGCGCGGCAACGAGGGCGTCCGCAAGGAGTGGCTGGAGGTTTAGGCGCGGGCGGCCGGCTACGCGAGGCGATCGAGGGCCTGGGCGAGATCGGCGACGAGGTCGTCGGCGTCTTCGATGCCGACGGAGTAGCGGATGAGATTGTCCTTGATGCCGATCTGCAGCCGTTCCTCCGTGGTGAGCTCATAGAAGCTCATGAGCGCCGGCTGCTCGATGAGGCTTTCCACACCGCCCAGCGAGACGGCCAGGTGCGGAATCGTGCACGCGTCGACGACGCTCGCCGCGGCGTCGAGGTCACCGCGCACCTCGAACGAGACCACCCCACCGAAGCCGCGCATCTGACGCTTGGCCGTGTCGTGCTCGCGATGCGTCGGCAGCCCCGGGTAGTGCACGGCCGCGACGCGCGGGTGGGCGACGAGGAATTCGGCGAGCGCCTGGGCGTTGGTGTTCTGTCGCTCCATGCGGAGCGCGAACGTCTTGAGTCCGCGGATGAGCAGATACGCGGCAAACGGATCGACGATCGCGCCCATGACGCCCTGCAAGCTCCGGATGGCGTCGACCATCTCGCGTGAGCCGAGCACGGCGCCCGCGAGCAGGTCGTTGTGCCCGCCGAGGTATTTCGTCGCGGAGTGCATGACCAGGTCGATGCCCCACTCGAGCGGCCGCACGTTGTAGGGCGTGGCGAAGGTCGCGTCGATCACCGTTTTCACACGGTGCCGCCGCGCGATGGCCGTGAAGCGCTCGAGATCGAGCACGCGGTTGTACGGATTGGTCGGCGATTCACTGAGCAGCACGCGGGTGGTCGGTCTGATCGCGTCTTCGAGCGCCTCGTAGTCGCCCGCCGGCACCGTCGACACCTCGATGCCGTAGCGGTGCAGCGTCTGGTTGAGGAACTGCCGCGTGCGCCGGTACGCGTCGTCGGTGGTCACGACGTGCGTGCCGCGCGAGAGCATCGCAAGCAGCGAGGTCGTCATCGCGGCCATGCCGCTCGAGAACAGCAGGCAGTCGCCCGCGCCCTCGAGGGCGGCCAGCTTGGCCTCGGCGATCTTCTGCGTCGGGTTGCCGTAACGTCCGTACTCGATGCGCTCGATCTTGCCGTCGAAGTAGTCCTTCAGCTCCTGGGTGTTGGCGAAGGTGAACGTCGCCGTCTGCACGATCGGCGTCGCCAGGGCGTGCGCCGGCTTGGGGCGGGGCTCGCCGCCGTGCACCGACATCGTGCTGGGGCCGAGCGCCCTCCTGAGCGGCTCGAAGGGCTCGCTCATCACGACACCAGGAGCTTCATCTTGTCGACGTGGCGGGCGATGGCGCGGGCCACGCGCCGAGCATCGGCGGGCAGCTCGACGGGCGTGTTGCGGTGCGACGGCTTGACGCCCTCGAGCTTGGCCATGTGATACGCCGCCTTCTGATCGGCGAACTTGAGCCCGTTGGCCGTCGAGATGACCACGACGCGCTCGCTGGAGCGGATCACTTTGCGGTCGACGAGCTTGCGCAAGACGGCCAGCGCGACGCCGGTGTGCGGGCAGTTGAACATCCCGGTGCGGTCGGCTCTCGCGGCCTCGTCCGCCAGCTCCTGCTCGGTGGCCTGCTCCACCACGCCGTTGAACTGCTGCAGCGTGCGAATCGCGCGCTTGACGCTCACCGGGTTGCCGATCTGGATGGCCATGGCGAGGGTGGGCTGCGCGACGATCGGCTCGAACGTCTTGAAGTCCTCTTGGAACGAGCGATAGAGCGGGTTCGCGCGCTCCGCCTGCGCCAGCGCGATGCGCGGCAGCTTGTTGATGAGCCCGAGCTCCTGCATCATGACGAAGCCCTGCCCGAGCGCGTGGACGTTGCCGAGGTTGCCGCCGGGGATGACGATCCAGTCCGGCACTTCCCAGTCGAACTGCTGCACGATCTCGATGGCCACGGTCTTCTGGCCCTCGATCCGCAGGCTGTTCATCGAGTTGGCGAGGTAGATGCGCTTGTCCTTCGTGATCTCCTGCACCACCGCCATGCAGCCGTCGAAGTCGGTGTCGAGCGAGAGCACGAGGGCCCCATTCGCCAGCGGTTGCACGAGCTGTGCGATCGAGACCTTGTCCTTCGGCAACAGCACCACGGCCGGAATTCCCGCCGCCGCGCAGTACGCACCGAGCGCCGCCGACGTGTCGCCGGTGGACGCGCAGGCGACGGCGTCGATGGGCACCCCGCCCGCGATCATCTGCCGAACGACCGAGACGAGGACCGTCATCCCGAGGTCTTTGAACGACCCCGTGTGCGAGTTGCCGCACTGCTTGATCCACAGATCCTCGACGTGCAGCTGCTTGCCGAACCGGTCGGCCCACAAGAGGTTCGAGTTGCCCTCGTACATCGAGACGATGTTCTCGTTGTCGATGAACGGAACGACCCACTCCTTCTTGCCCCAGACCCCCGAGCCGTACGGGTACGTGTTGCGGCGATAACGGTCGTCGAAGAGCTGGATCCACGCGGCCGCGGATCGCGATTTCAGCGCGGCGATGTCGTGCTGAACTTCGAGCAGATCGCCGCAGCTCGGGCAGCGGTAGATGACCTCCCGGAGATCGAACTCCCCGGGGCAGCCGTTGATGCAGGAGAACCACGCGTTGTAGGCCATGGTTCAGCGAGTATATCGCCGCGGTCGGCGAAGCCGATGTGCAACGAGTTTCACACGGAAAACGTCCCGGGCGCGCGGAGGGGCTCCGAGGCGTTCCGCCCGGGCCGCCATCGTTGTGGTTTGTTCAAGCGTCCGCACGGCGACAGTTTGAGGCATCCACTCATGTGGCACCGCCGTTGCCCTATAGGCGAGCAGGAGGCCGCACACATGCTGCTCGCCGGAATCGTCGCCGCCACGTTCATGGGAGCCGGGTGCGCCATCATCGCCGCTGATTCGCCGTTCGGCCGGGGCGCGGCGTACGCCCTGCACCGGTGGCGTCGCCGCGCCCGGGCGCGCCGCGGCTAACGCTGCCGCGCCAGCTCGTCGATGTTCAGGTCGTACATCACCGTGCCGGGATTCCATTTCGCCGCCTTCTTGGACGTCGCATACGCGTTGTGCAGGTAGGCGAGCGGAATGCCGAGGTGCTCGCTCCGTAGCCGCTGAAAGACCGATCGCATGAGTCCGTTCACCTTCTCTCGGTCGGTCTCGCTGAGCACGGCGCCCACCAGTCGGTCGAGCTCGGGGTCGCTGATCGACGCCGTCTTCTGCGTCGGGTTCGTCCACTTGTCGATCATCGCGAACGTGCCCAGCCAGTCGCGGTTCGCCTGGTTGTAGTAGCCGAGCGCGCCGGGCGCAGACCGGTCGAACCACTTTTTGCGGAACGCCACGTAGTCGACCGGCACCAGGCTCGTCTGCACGCCGATCTTGTGCCAGTAGCCCGCCAGCGCCTCCGCCATGGCGCGCCCCTCGGGCAGCCCGGGCAGCTGATACGCATACAGCTCCATCGCAAACCCGTTGGAATAGCCGGCCTCGGCGAGAAGCTGCTTCGCGCGGCCGGGGTTGTAGCCGTACACCTGCTCGGGCGTGATGCGGAAGTTCACCTCGTGCAGCGCGTTGGCCATCGCGAACGGCACGGCGCCGGGCTCGCCCATGCCCGCGAACACCGAGTCGATCAGCTCGCGGCGATCGATCGCGATGTTGAGCGCCTCGCGCACGCGCTTGTCGCGGATCGGCGCGTTCGTCCACGGCTGGATCCACCAGAAATCGACGTGGGCGTCCTGCTTTCTGACGACGATCGACACGCCGACGCCCTGCAGCTCCTTCACGCGGTCTCGGCTGACCTCGACGATGTCGGCCTCGCCTCGACGCAGCAGTGCGATGCGCGTGGTCTCCTCCGGCACGAGACGGAAGGTGACCGTCCGATACTTCGGCGTGCCGATGCGCCAGTGCGAGGCGACCGCCTCCAGCTTGATGTGCGAGCCAGTGACCTGCTCCACAAAGCGGTACGGTCCGCTGCCAACGGGACTTCGCGCGAAATTGTCGTCGCCCTTCGCCTCGATATACTTCTTCGGCACGATCATCCCCTCGGTCGCCAGACCGCGTGACAGGTACGGCGGCAGGATGGCCGTCGGCTCCTTGGTGACGATCGCCACGCGGTCCGGGGCCGGCGTCTCGATGTCCTTGATCAGCACGCGCAACGGCTCGGCATAGCCGGTCGTGGACCGCTTGCTCATCGCGCGCTGCAGACTGAACTTCACGTCGTCGGCGGTGAGATCGTCACCGTTGTGGAACTTGACGCCACGGCGCAGATAAAACGTCCAGCGCTTGTGATCCGGCGAGCCCTCCCACCGGGTCGCGATGCCGCCCTCGGGCGAGAGCTGTCCGTCGGGCGTGACGCCGACGAGGTAGTCGAACATCTGATCGAGGTAGAACTTCACGATGTGGCCGCCGAGCACGGGGTCGAGCGTCTCCGTGGAGAGGCTCGACAGTGCGACGGTCAGATCCTCGGCGAAGACGTCGGTCGCGGAAGCGACGCCCAGCAGCGAGAGCACGAGCACGATCACCACACCAAAACGCTTCATGCGTGATCCTTTCATCGATCAGGCGAGTCTGGGATAGCCGGCCGCCTGAGCGGCACGGTCGCGTTCCAGGAACACCTCGAACTGCGCGGCGTCGGTGCGAACGAAGCGCGACAGCAGCAGCGCGTCGAGCGTTGGTCGCAGCGCCGGCACCGTATGGGCGTCGAGAAGGGCGGCCGTGAGCGCATCGCACGTCGCGGTCGACGTCTCGGGCGACGCGACCAGGGGCGCGCTGGGCGCCGGAATGGTCGTGTCGATCACGCGCACGCGCTTGACCACCTCGGGCGCATGGCGCGCGAGCAGGTCGAGCGCATAGCCGTCGACGGCCGCGACGTCGGCGCGGCCGTCCACGACGGCGTCGAGCACCGGGCGCTGCCGCACGAGCGGGCCGAGGACCGCGCGGTAGAGCGTGGGGCGCGCAGGCGTGCGGTAAGCCAGAAGGTGAAAGCGCGGCGCGTTGTAGCCGGAGTGCGAGTGCTCCGTCGAATACGCGATGGTGCCGCCGAACGTGTCCTCGAGCCGGCGATACGGGCTGTCGTCCCGCACGATGAAATCCGTCACGTACACCGGTTGGTCGCTGTACCGCGGCGGCGAGGGCACGGGGGCTGCGAGCAGCCGCGGTCGATCGTGGCGCAGCGCCCACGGATAGCCGCACATGAAGGCGCAGCCGAGGTCGGCGCGCCGCCACAGCTCGTCGAGCGGCGTCGGATCGTGCTCGTCGATGACCGCGACGTCGACGCCCGCGCGTGCGATGACGGCGGACAAGAGCCGCCGCCACGCGCCGGCCAGCGAGGGCGACCAGGCGTACATCCGCGCCGACGCGATGAGCGACACCGAGCGGCTACTTTCCGAGCGCGGCCTTGGCCTGCGCCAGCTCGGGACGCGCGCCATCGGAGGGCGCGGCGATCAGCAGCAGCTTGCCGTAGGCGGCCCGTGCCTTGTCACGATCACCGGCGAGCTCGGCCGCGCGGCCGACGCCATAGAGCGACTTGAACCGGTTCGGCGCGACCGTCAGCGCCGTCTCGTACTCGACGAGCGCCTTCGCGGGTTCGCGCATCTCGAGCAGCATGTCGCCCAAAAGCTCGCGCGCGAGCGCGATGGGCCCGGGCGAGATGTTGTGCTTCTCCGTGGTGGCCTCGAGGTCGGCGGCCGACCGCATCAGCGACAGTGCCTCGTCGGCTCGTCCCTCCGCGCGGGCCGTCCATGCGGCGGCGGCGCGGCGCTCGATCTCGACCTGTTCGGCCCAGTACGCGTCCTTGTTCTGCTGGAGCGCGTCGCGCAGCGCCGCGAGCCGGTCCACGTCCGTGCGGGCCTGCGCCGCGTTGCCGGTGCGCGCGGCCCCGATCGCGCGCGAGAAGTGGATCATCGCGTCCGTGTGCGGAAAGCGGGTGGGGCGCGGCTCGATGGCGGCCGCCTCTGCCCAGCGGCCGCGCTCCATCGCGAAGCGTGCTTCGATCGCCGCCATCGCGAACGCGGCGGTCGACCGTCCGGAGTTGTAGTTGCGCGCCGCGAGCTCGGCCACGAGGCCGCGAGCTTCCTCGAGAATCTTTCTCGCCTCGCCGTCCTGCGCCTGCTGCAGGTAGCCATAGGCGAGGTAATCGAGCGCGTGCATACGGTCGTCGGGGTTGCCCCGATCCTTCTCCGCGGCGGCCGCAACGACGTTGCTCTGAATCGTCTCGGGCCACATGCCGAGCAGCACGTAGATATGCGACGGCATGTGCAGCGCGTGGGGCACCGACGGCGCGAACTCGGCGTAGCGGCGCGCGGCGCCGAGCCCCTGGCGGGCCGTCGTCGGATAGTCGTACGCATGAATGATGTAGTGCGCCGCGCCCGGATGGTTCGGCTCCGCGGCGAAAACCTGCTCGGCGATGGCCGCCGATTTCCGCTGGTTCGCGTACGTCTTGTCGTGGGGATCCGCGGTCGCCTGCAAGGCGAGCGCGTAGAAGATGGCGGCCTCGCGGTCCTGGGGATACGTCGCGTAGACGTGCTCCATCGCGCGTCCGTACGCCTGCGCACGCGTCCGGTGGTCGCGCGTGTCGGCGTCCTTGAAGAACGCCTCGGCGGCCGCGATGTAGTCGCGCTCGCGGACGGTCTTGGCGTTCGCCGCCTTGGCCTTCTCCATGGCGTCGATGCCGCGCTTGAGCGCGGCCGGCGGCGGAGGCGCCCAGATCTGCGTCCACTGGCTCATGGCCAGACCCCAGTAACCGATGGCGCAATCGGGATCGGTCTGGGTGACGGCCGTGAACGCCTTGGCGGCCTCGATGTACCAGAACGAGTGCAGCAGCGCGACCGCGCGCTCGAACGGTTTTTGCACGGACGCCGCGCACGATGTCGGGAACGTCACCTGGCCGATCCGCTCGCCGGGCAGCTGCGCGGAAGCAGGTGCGGCCGGCATCGCGAGCACGGCGGCGGCGAGCGCGAGCGGAACGGCGAACGCGATGTGCAGTCTCATCGTCAGACACCCTCCTCCGCCGTCATTCGGCTCTCGCTCTCCGTGGGCGCGCGTGGGCAGCCAGCCCGCGCTCCCAGTAATATTCCGGCTCACCCATGTGCCGGCCCACCCAGCGTCCGAGCACGAAAAACGCATCGCTCAGCCGGTTGACGTAGCGCAGCGGCCACGGGCCGATGTCCTCGACGCGGGAGAGTGCGAGCACCTCGCGCTCCGCGCGCCGGCACACCGTGCGGGCCTGGTGCAGAAAGGCCTGGATGCGGCCGCCGCCGGGCAGCACGAAGGACTTCAAAGGCTTGAGATCTTTCTGGCAGCGGTCCATGAGCTGTTCGAGTTCCGTTACTTCGCCCTCGCCGATGCGAAACATGCCGCTATAGGCGGCGTCGGCGGGGGTGGCAAGCTCGCTGCCGAGATCGAAGATCTGGTTCTGGATCTTCTTGAGGACGTCGTCGAGCCACCGGTGGCGCGCGCGCGCAGCGCCGCGTGCGCCGATGCGCTCGGCGTTGAAGACGCGGGCCAGACCGACGGCGGCGTTGAGCTCGTCGAGCGTGCCGTAGGCGACGATCCGCGGCGAGTCTTTCGGCACGCGGCGGCCACCGACGAGCGCGGTCTCGCCGGCATCTCCGAGCCGCGTGTACACGCGCGTGATACTGATCGGCATCCGCCTGGCCTCCTCGGGTCGCCGGGTATTCTACTTGAAGGTTGACGGAGGCCCGGGGATGATCGAGCCGTGAAGAGCCGATCCCGCGCGGTGCTGCTCGCCGCTTCGACCATCCACTTCCTGCACGACGGCTTTTCCGAAACGCTCTACGTGTTCCTGCCGCTCTGGGCCGGTGAGTTCGCGCTGTCCTTCTCACAGGTCGGCTTCATCCGCACGGCATACACCGGCGGCATGTCGGCGTTCCAGATTCCCGCCGGGCTCCTGGCCGAGCGCTTCGGCGAGCGGCGCGTGCTCGCGATCGGCACCATCGTCACCGCGCTCGGGTTCGTGGCGGCCGGCTGGGCCGGTGGCTTTGTCTCTTTGCTCGCGCTGCTGCTCGCGGCGGGACTCGGCTCGGGCGTACAGCACCCGCTGTCGTCGTCCATCGTGAGCCGCGCGTACGAGCACGGCAACCGGCGCACCGCGCTCGGCACGTACAACTTCTCGGGCGACATCGGCAAGGCCGTCGTGGCGGCCGCGATCGGCGTGCTGGCCGGGCTCGCGGGTTGGCGTGCCGCGGGCGCCATCTACGGCGTGCTCGGTGTGGCCGCCGCGCTCGCGATCGTCCCGGTGCTGAGCCGACTGGGCGCGGGCGCACCCGAGCGGCGCGACGTGGAGGCGACGGCGACACGCGGTGGGTGGGGCATTCGCGACGGTCGCGGATTCTCCGCGCTCTGCGCGATCGGCATGATCGACAACGCGACGCGCACGGGCTTTCTCACGTTCATGCCGTTCATCCTGATCGCCAAGGGTCTCGGTGTGGGCGGCGTCGGCCTCGCGTTCGCGCTCGTGTTCGCCGGCGGCGCGACGGGCAAGTTCGTGTGCGGCCTCGTCGCCGACCGGGTCGGCGTCATCCGGACCGTCGTGATCACCGAGGCGGCCACGGCGGCGCTGATCCTCACCGTGGTCGGCGCGCCGCTGCCGATCGCACTGGCCGTGCTGATCCCGCTCGGCATTGCCCTGAACGGGACGTCGTCGGTGCTCTACGGCACGGTGGCCGATCTGGTCTCGACCGAGCGCCGCTCGCGCGCGTACGGCCTCTATTACACGGTGAGCGTGGGCGCCTCGGCGCTGGCGCCGACCGTCTGGGGCTTCGTAAGCGACGCCGGCGGCGTACCTCTTACGCTGAGTCTTGTTGCTCTCGTCGTGCTTACGACGATCCCGCTGTGCCTCGTCCTGCGTCCCGCCGTCGCCGCGCAAGCAACGCCGGCGAGCTGACGCGTCCGGCGCCGCGGCGGCGCCGATCGATGGCATTCGCGATGCACAACTCGTGAATGCGGAAGACCGTTCGAGGAGGTACCGAGCCATGGCGCTCACGAATGCGCGCGTCGCGAAACATCCGATCCATCCGATGCTCGTCGTGTTTCCGCTCGGCCTCTGGGTCACGGCGCTCGTGTTCGACATCATCCACGCGGCGACGGGGAGCGCGGCGATGCGCACGGTCGCGTTCTGGAACATCGGCGCGGGCGTGATCGGCGCGTTGCTGGCCGCGATTCCGGGCTTCGTCGACTGGCTCGCCCTTACGGGTCGGGCCGCGCGGATCGGCACCTATCACATGCTGCTGAACCTGGGCGGCGTGGCGATCTTTGCGATCAACTGGTGGCTCCGCACGCGACTGTCCGGCGAGTCCCTCTGGCCGCTCGTGTTGTCGATCGTCGGCGTGGTCGGCCTCGCCATCTCCGGCTGGCTGGGCGGTGATCTCGTCTACCGGCATCGCGTCGGCGTCGAAGAGGAGGCGGACCTTCGCACCCAGGCGCGGCAGCGCCGCGTCGCATAGCGCCGCGGGCGTGCTACGCTCGGGCGTCGATGGCGACGCCGACCACGCCCGTCCCGACGCCGGTCGAAACCTGGATCTCCCGCGCGAAGGCGCTGCGGTGGTTCGATGCGGCCGCGGCCGGCGTCGTGCTGCTCCCCGTCGTCGCCGTGATGCTGCCGGATGCGTCGGGGCCGGTGCTCGCGGTCACCGCGTCGGTGGCGTTAATGGGCGGGGCGATGCTTCGTCCGCTGCGATTGCGCTGGCGCCCGATCAGCGGCTGGGTCGGCGTCGTCGTCAGCCGCTCCGTGCGCCCTGGCCAGCGCGCGTGGTTCGTGCGCGACGGTCGCGCCGATCCGGTGCTCGTGACCGCGCGACGCGGTCTCCGCATGTCGATCGCCGCGCCGCGCCTCGGCGAGGCCGAGACGCTCAGTGTTCGGCGGACGCGCGTTCTGCTGATCCCGCTCTAACGCGACGGCAGGGCCGTTACTACCGTGCGCGCGCGCGACGCGCGCGCTCCTGGCGCTCGGCGTCGCGGGTCGTGAGCTCGGACTTCGTCACGGCGACGATCTGGTCATGGGTGCGCCCGCCGACGAAATCCAGGTCGCACGTGTTTCCCTTCCACGTGACATGGTCGCCCTGGTAGACGACGGTCGGCGGGCCGTACTTTGCGACGAGCGATTTCGCGATCCGCTCGCGGAAGCGCGGCGCGGCATTGATCTGCCAGGCCACCAGCATGTCGTTGCGGAAGTAGAAGAACACCGCGTTGGGCGTGATGTCGCCGAAGGTCAGCGTCGCGGCGGCGCGGCAGCGGCGCGAGCCGAATTCCACGGTGGGATCGATGACGTCGCACGACTGGATCGGCAGCCGTAGGCGCAGAGTCTCCTCCGAGGCGCCCCACGGCACATTCCGGAAGCCGTCCGGCTCCGTCGCATACGCGATGGCCGCCATTACGAGCAGCGCCGCCCACAGTGCCGCCGCCGCGAGCTTGAGTCTCATGGGGATGGGCCGAGGCAACGTTCACGCCAAGCGCCCGCGCGATCGAAATCGCGCGGTTATGTGGCGCCGCGGCGAATGGTTTGACGGCGTGCACCTCGAACGTGCCCGCCTGTCAACTCAGAGGTCGCCGAGACCGTATTCCTCCCACCGCTCGCGCACGCGCGCCTCGTCCTCGGGCGCGGGCCGCACCGTCGGCGGAAAGCGCTCGCCGCCCCACTCCGCGCGCCGCTCGAATTTCCAATTGCGAGTCGCATCGATCAGCACGCGATTCCAGAGCCCCGTGCCGAGCTGGGCGACGTTGCGGTCTTCCAGCGGTGTGGACGGATCGATCGGCGAGCCGAAGGAGCCCGGGAAAACGACGATACCGCCCTCACCCGCGTTGACCCGATGCGCGACGGCCCAGTCGATCTGCTCGTAAGAAGAAAGATCGATGTCGTCCTCGACCACCCAGACGTTCTTGTACCGGTACTGCGCAGCCGCGTTGCCCCACAGCGCGGCCGCGATCTGTTTGGGCTGTCCCTGATAGTGCTTGGTGATCTTCACGCAGATGTTGACGCCGTTGGTGATCGGGTGGACGTACACGTCGCGGATGCCCGGGATCCCGGCGCCGGTCAGGATGTTCCACGCGATGGCCGCACGCTGCACGGAGGACATGACGCTGTTCTCGCTGTACGAGCCGGGCAGCGTGCCCTCGAGACAGCCTTGGAAAATCGCGTCGCGCCGGTGCGTGATGCAGGTGATCTTCATCGTCGGCCGCGGCGTCGGCACGTCTGAGACGTAGCCGGTGAATTCGCCGAAGGGCCCCTCGGATTCGTACGTGCTCGGGTCGTCGGAGATATATCCCTCGAGCACGATCTCGGCGGAGGCGGGCACCTCGAGATCGACCGTTTCGCAGCGGACGAGCTCAGCGGGCTCGCCGCGATACCCGCCCATGACGTCCCATTCACACACGCCGGTCGGAATCGGCGAGCCGGCCAGGAACGGCATGATCGGATCCCAGCCGATCACGCACGCCACCGGCATCACTTGCCCGCGGCCCGCGTACTTCACGAAGTGCGCGCCCCAGTGCTGGCCGCCCTTGATCAGCAAGAACGGCGTGGTGCTCCTGGTGCCGATCATGCCGCGGTAGATGCCGACGTTCATCACGCGCGTGTCGGGATCCCGCGTGACGATGCCCGAAAACGTGTGGATGTAGCGGCCGCCCTCACGGAAGTTCCACTTGGGAACCGGGAATTCCGTCTGGTCGACCGCGTCGCCGCGCACGATGACCTCCTTCACCGGGCCCGTCGCCACAATGCGGGGCGTGATCGTCTCGCGGTTCTTTTTCATCACATACTGCACGAGCTCGGCGTTGCCGACGTCGGGCGAAAATCCCAGGGCCAGCGCGAGCCGGCGGCGATCGCCGAGCGCGTTGGTCAGGACCTTCGTGCACCGCCCACTGCGATAGCCCTTGATGGCCTCGAAGAGCAGGGCCGGGCCCTTCTTTTCGAGCGCGCGTCGCGACACGGCGCCGATTTCGCGATCCCAATCGACTTCGGCGGGGACACGCCGCAGCTCGTTCTGTTTCTCGAGCAGTGCGATCCATTGCCGAAGATCCATGAAGCCCTGGCTCATGGTGACCCTCCGTTCAGCGCCCACGACCGTAGCACGGCTCAGTCCTCGGGGCTGAGGACCGACGCCACCACCGGCGTCCCTGCGTGTCGGGCGGCCGCACGCTGCGTGACCAGGACTGCGGCGAAGCACGCGAGTCCGGCGAGGTCCGTCCAGACGCCGGGAAAGATCAACAGCATCGCCCCCACCAGGAGGAGCGCCCTTTCCCACGGTCGCGTCGGCGCGCGCAGGTAGCCGATGAGCCCGGCGCCGAGCATGACGATGCCCAACGTCGCGGCGAGCGTACGCCAGGCGATATGCGCGGGCGAGGCGCCGATCAGCAGCATCGCGGGGTCGTACGCGAAGCTGAACGGGATGACGAACCCCGAGAGCGCGAGCATCATCGCCATCCATTGCGTCTTCCACACGTCGGCGCCCGCGATGGACGAGGTCGCGTACGTCGAGATCGCGGTGGGCGGCGTGAGATCCGCCAGGATGCCGAAATAGAAGACGAACATGTGCGCGACCAGCTTCGGCACGCCGAGCTGCTCCAGCGCCGGAGCGGCCATGATCGACGTGATGATGTAGGTCGCCGACGTCGGCAGCCCGGTCCCGAGCACGAGCGCGGCGACCATCGTGAGCACCAGCGTGAGCAGCAAGCTGCCGCCCGCCAGCCCGACGATGCCGGTGGCGAGCTTGAGACCGAGCCCGGTGATCGAGACGACGCCGACGACGATCCCGACCGTCGCGCAGGCCAGCGCCACGGGCATGGCGGCCTGGGCGCTGTCGGCGAGGATCGCGAAGATCTTTCGCGCGCCGATGCGCGTGTCGCGCCGCAGCCACGACAGCGCGAACGCGGCCACCAGCGCCCAGAACCCCGCGAACATCGCCGAGCGGCCCTCGACGAGGAACCACACGAGCACCGCCGGTCCGCCGAGCAGGTGGAAATCCCGCCGCAGCACGCTGGACAGGCGCGGCAACGCCTCACGCGCCAGCACCGGCAGGCCCTGGCGCGCGGCCTCGAAGTGGACCATCACGCCGACGGCGACGAAGTAGAGCACGCCGGGAATCGCGGCGGCCATGGCAATCCTCGCGTACGGCAGCTGAAGCGTCTCCGCCATGATGAACGCGGCGGCGCCCATCACGGGCGGGATGAGCTGGCCTCCCATCGAGGCACACGCCTCGACGCCGGCGGCGAACGCCGGACGATAGCCGGCCCGCTTCATCAGCGGAATGGTGAACGCGCCCGTCGTCACGGCGTTCGCGATCGCGCTGCCGTTGACGGTGCCGAAGAGCCCGCTGGAGATCACCGCCACCTTGCCGGCGCCGCCGCGCGTGTGACCGGCGACGGCCAACGCGCCGTCGGTGAAGAAGCGCAGGAGCCCGCCATACGACATGACGCTGCCGAAGACGACGAAGAGGAAGATGAACGTCGACGACACCAGGGTCGGGATGCCGAACACGCCCTGCGTGGTGAGCATCTGCTGGTCGATGAGATTCAGCGCCGACTCACCGCCGTGCGAGAGGAAACCCGGCAGCCGGGTCCCGACGAACACGTACGCGATGAACGCGAGCGCCATGATCACGAGCGCGGGCCCGATGTGGCGCCACGCGGCGGCGAGCAGCAGCGCGGCGAAGAGCACGCCAACTGCGACGTCCATTGCGAGCGGCGCATCGACCATCGCCATGCGGCTGGCGAGGCGGCCGTTGTCCCAGACGTAGTACGCAGCACACAGCAGCGCGAGCACCGCCAGCGCGGCATCGAGCCACTTGCGTCGTCCCGGCCGCTGGCGCGCGAGACGGGCGGCGGCCTCGGCAGATTCGGGAACGGGCTCGGTCAGGAACCCGAGCGCGACCGCGAACGCGACGTGCACCGGAAGCTGGATCAGCAGGTCGTACATTCCGGCGCACGCCGTATAGAGCTGGAACACCGACCAGGCGACCGCGACCCAGACGCGCGGCGACTTCGGATCAGGCATGAGGGGCTACTTCATCCACCCCTTTTCGCGGTACGCCTTCTCGGCACCCGGATGCAGCGGGATGCCGACTTTTTCCGGCTGCCATGCCGTCTTCGGGTCGAAGTCGGCGAGGCCGGCGTGACCGCGCGCGAGCGCGTCCTTGTTGTCGAGCATCGTCTTCGTCACGGCGTAAGCGACCGGCTCGGCCAGATCCTTGTTCGTGATGAGCACGGTCGGAAATCCGACGGTCGCGACCGGCTCCGTCTGGCCCTTGAACGTGTTGGCGGGCATGGTCGCGGGCACGTAGCCGAGCGGCAGCAGCGCCTTCGTCGTGTCGGCGTCCAGCCCGAGAAACGTCACGTTGCCGTCGTTGGCGATCTCGCTCACCGATGGATGCTTCGGGGTGACCACGGCGAACATGAGGTCGGCACGACCGTCCTTGAACGCATCGACGATGACGCTGTAGCCGGCGTGGGTCGTGGTGCCGCCGCGCGCCTTGATGTCGGCGTACGAGAGTCCCATGGCGCGCAGCAGCTGCCGGCCCGCGAACTCGCCCAGCGCGCCGACGGGCTGCGTGTAGATCTTCAGCGGCATTTTCTTGTCGCGGATGTCGCGCACCGTCGTCATGTCGAGCTTCTTGCTGGCAATGGCAACCAGGTAGTACGTGTCGAGCCCGCCGACGAGACCGCGGAGATTGTCGAGCTTCTCGGTGTACGCTTCCTTGCCCTCGAAGGCCCACCGGTTGGTGACCGTGAAGCTCAACCCGAGCGGCGTTTCGTTCTTGGCGACGAGCTTGGGATTGCCGACCCCGCCCGCGCGCGGCTTCACGTCTACGTTCGATCCCGCGGGCAGCGACTTGCGCAGCAGCTCCGCGATCGTGGCGCCATAGACGTACCAGGCGCTGCCGGTATCGAGCGTCGCGAAGGCGAGGTTGACGGGCGCGGTCTGCGCGGCCGCGCCGGACACCGCGATCACCAGCGCCACGATCGTTGCGAGCACAGCTCTCATTCATTCCTCCCGTGTCAGCGGCCCGCATACGCGGGCAGGACTTCGGCGAGCAGCCGCCGGAGCTGACCGGCCTGATCCCAGGAGCTCAGGCGCAACGACATGTGGCCGAGCCCGGCGTCCGCGTACGCACGCAGCTGCTCTGCGCATGATCGCGGATTGCCGGAGATCGTCCACTGCTCCACGAACTTCGGCGTGAAGCTCGTCGAATAGTAGCTGTCGAGGAATTTCTTCGTCTCCTCGAGCCCGGCCTGGCGGTCCTCGTTGACGTTCAGGTTGTGGTACAGCGCGCTGCCCAGGGCCGCGGGATCGCGCCCTTCTTCCTTCGCCATCGCCCGGATGCGACCGAACTGCTCGGCGAACTCGTCGGGACTGAGCTTGTTCGTCATCCACCCGTCGGCGTACCGTGCGACGCGCCGGAAGCCGCGCTCCACGACGGCGGCGGAGGCGCTCGCGCCCTGCTTCCACGTGAGCCCGGTCGGGTTGGAGGCGATCCAGATCGGCAGCGGGCGCTGCATGGGCCGCGGCTGCAGCGTGATGTTCTCGAATTGGTAGAAGCGGCTGGTGTGAGAGGCCTTGTCCTGGCTGAACAGCTTGCGGAGAATGACGATGCCGTCCTCCAAGCGGCCGACCCGGTCCGCGGAGGCGATCCCCATCACCGCGTGCTCCGCGGCCTGCGCCGCGTTGGCGCTGTCGGGACCGCCCAGACAGACGGCGAGCCACGCGCGCCCCTCGCTGAGCACGTCGAGGCTCGCCCACTGCTGGGCGAACAGCACGGGATGGCGATGCACGAACGTGGCGAGGCAGCCGACGCCCAGCCGCACGCGCCGCGTGACCGCGGCCAGCGCGGACAGCAGCGCGACGGACTCCAGGCGCGGCTTCGCGAGCAGGCTGTCGCCCACCCACACGGCGTCGAACGCGCCCGAGGCATCCGCGGTCGCCGCGAGATCGAGGAGGTCGCGTGCCTTGATCGCGCCCAGCACGACGGCGCGATTGGCGAGAATGAGCCCGAGTGTTTGTGCCATGGTCATCGCCCCCGGTACGTCGGCGGTCGCTTCTCGACGAAGGATCGGACACCTTCCTCGTAGTCGTGCGTGCTGCGCAGCCACGCATAGGCCTTGCGCTCGAGCTCCAGCGCGGTCTCGAGCGGCGCGTCGGCCCCGCGGTTGAGCACCATCTTCAGCGTGCGCAGCGCCAGCGGCGCGCGCTCGGCGAGCTCGCCGGTGAGCGCGTCGACCGCCTCGTCCAGCTTGTCGTTGGCGACGGCCTGCGTGATGAGTCCCCACGCCTCCGCGCGCTCCGCGCTGATCCGCTGCCCGGTCATCATGAACAGCTTCGCGCGCGTCATCCCGATCAGGCGGAGCGCGCGCTGGGTGCCGCCCGAGCCGGGAATCATCCCGAGGCGCACCTCGGGAAACGCGAACTCCGAGCGCAGCGTCGCGATCCGAAAATCGCACGCCACCGCAAGCTCGAGACCGGCGCCCA
>Ga0310810_10000816_pt1 | contig 31617 bp, 33 predicted proteins | sample NCmetagenome_FD_207641 | JGI IMG/M metagenome (GOLD analysis project Ga0310810, IMG submission 207641) | Soil microbial communities from experimental microcosm in Duke University, North Carolina, United States - NC | ecosystem: Engineered > Artificial ecosystem > Soil microcosm > Unclassified ... | reverse complement strand
GTCCACCGAGGAATGCGCCTCGGCCGACGCGTAGACCGCGAGCGATGGTCCCCCGCTCAGTCCCTCCGCGCCGGCCGCGCCCCCGGTTGCGCGCTCGCGGGCGCTGAGCAGGGCCACCAGGGTCGCCGTGGAGGCGGTGTCCTGAATGACCCCGACGAATTCCGGCGGCAGACCGACCATTTGCCGGAGCCAGTCCATGACCACCTGCTCCAGCTCCGTTGCCGCCGGAGAGGTCGCCCAGGACATGCACTGAGCTCCGATAGCCGCGGTCAGCATCTCGGCCAGGATCGAGGGCGGGCTGTTGTTGCCGGGGAAGTAGGCGAACCACCCCGGGTGGTTCCAATGTGTCATGCCCGGGACGATCAGCTCGCGAAAATCGCGGAACAGGGCCTCGAATGGCTCGCCGGCCGGGGGCGGCGCCGGTGGAATCGCCCGGCGGATCTGCCCGGGAGCGACGTCTGGTGTGATCGGGAGCTCGGCCACGCCGGCGAGATAGTCGGCCATCCAGTCCACCAGGATGTGGCCGTGACGCCGGAATTCATCGGGGTTCATGGCCCAAAGCGAACCCGCGCCTCGCCGAGCGTCAAGGATCGGTTACGTTTGCGCGTCGGGTCCGCGGCGCCGTCGAGGCGGCAATCCGGGATCACTTTGCCGAGGGAGGTCCGCTGGCCGCCGCCGTCCGGGGGTCCGCCGGGCTGGGCTGGATGGTTCTGGCGCAGCTCTGCTTCGCGGTGATGAACGTCTCGACCCGGCTGGGCGCCGCCCGCCTGCCCTGGCCCGAGATCGCCGCCGCGCGCTTCCTGATCGGCGCGCTCGTGGCCATCGGCCTCGGGATCGTCCGAGGCTCGTCGCTCCGCCCGACCGACCGCACCGGCGCGCGCTGGCGGAGCGGTTACGGCACCATCGCGGCCATCGGCTCGTTCTTCGCGCTCGGCTCCAGCCGGATCGGCGTGGCCGATGCCGCCACGCTCACCGCGACCGCGCCGATCTTCGTGGCCCTCCTCTCGGGGCCGCTCCTGGGAGAGCCGGTCGGGCCACGGCTCTGGGTAGCGCTGGGCCTCACCTTCGCCGGCATCGTCGCCTTGCTCCAGCCGGCCTTCGCGATCGCCTGGCCGGTGGTGCTGGTGGCGACGCTGGGGGCGCTCTCCTATGCCATGGCCATGATCTGGCTCCGTCGCATCGGCCCCGGCGAGAGCCATGAGGCGGTGGTCCTGCACTTCTCGCTCACCGGGCTCGTCACCATGCTGCTCCTCAGTCTGCCCGCCTGGCGCTGGCCCGATGGGCACGGAATGCTCTACCTGCTTGGCGCCGGGCTGGGCGGGGGCGGCGCGCAGCTCGCCATGACCCGCGCCTATGCCCTCCAGCGGGCCGCGCCGGTGACCGCGCTCGCCAGCCTCGGGATCGTGTTCACCTACCTGCTGGCCCTGCCGCTCTTTCCCGAGCATCCCACCGGCTGGCAGGTGGCGGGGTCGCTGCTCGTCATCCTCGCCACGGCGGAGATATCTTTCCGGCATGACCGCCATCCCGCTCGCGCCGCGCGGCCTGGGGTATGACCCCATGCTGGCGTGTCGCCACCTGCACGAGGCCGACCCCGTCCTCGGCGGGGTGATGGAGCGGGTCGGCGGCTGTACTCTGCGACCCGAGCCGACGCAGAGCCTTTTCGCCGCCCTGGCCCGGGCGATAGTCTACCAGCAGCTCTCCGGACGCGCCGCCGCCACCATCCTCGGCCGGGTGCACGCGATCTACGCACCCAGGCGATCCATCACCCCCCGCGACATCCTCGCCACGACGCCCGAGCGCCTCCGCGCGGCGGGGCTCTCCACCGCGAAGACCGCCGCCCTGCGCGACCTGGCCGCACGGACGCTCGACGGCACCGTGCCCAGCATGGCCGCGGCCCGCCGGATGGGCGACGAGCCGCTGATCGAGCGTTTGGTACAGGTGCGGGGAGTGGGACGCTGGACCGTCGAGATGCTGCTCATGTTCCGCCTCGGCCGGCCCGATGTGCTGCCGGTGAGCGATCTGGGCATTCGGAAGGGATTCGCCCTTACGTTCGGGGTTCGCCGACTGCCGGCCCCGGTGACCATCACCCGCCGCGCCCAGCGGTGGCGCCCCTACCGCTCGGTCGCCTGCTGGTATCTCTGGCGCGCGCTGGAGCTCTGACCCGGAGAGCAAGCCATGAACGACATCACCCAGCCGCTCCCGGGCCACGAGCCCAGTCTCCACACGGTCGAGATGGTCTGCGATCGCCTCGCCGCGCTCGGCGCGCAGGTCGGACCCGACACGGCACGCGACCTCATTCGCGCGGTGCTCGCGGCGGAGGCACCCCGGGTGGATGCCCGGCTGCGCGAGGCGCTCGACACGACGCTGCAGACCATCCGGGTAGCGGCCCAGGCGGCAATGGGCGTGCTCGCGACCACGTCGCCGGCGGAGTCTCGGAGCCGGCCGGCCCCGCCGAGATCCGAGGCGGCGGAGACACCGCCGGCCAAGGCCGCTCCGCCCGCACCTCCTCGCCGGCCAGCCGGCCGCGTGTCGCAGCCCCGGCGCGTCGAGCCCGACGCGCCGCCCCCGCCGCCGCGCCGTCCGCGCGACGACGAGGAAGTCGAGCGGCGCCCGGTCTTCCGCCGGCCCCGGGGCCGCTGACGTGCTGCTCCACCGCTTCTACGATCACGGGCTGGCCCAGGCGAGCTACCTGCTGGGGTGCGAACTCAGCGGCCAGGCGGTCGTGGTGGACCCCAACCGCGATGTCTCGGAGTATCTGGAGACCGCCGCCGCACTCCGGGTCCGGATCGCCCACGTCACCGAGACGCACATCCACGCGGACTTCGTGAGCGGGAGCCGGGAGCTGGCCGAGCGGACCGGGGCGAAACTTTACCTCTCCAACGAGGGCGGCCGCGACTGGTCCTACGGCTATGCCGCGGACGCCGGCGCCGTTCTGCTGCGCGACGGTGACCGGTTCGAGGCGGGAAGCATCCAGGTCCAGGCCCTGCACACGCCGGGACACACCCCGGAGCATCTCACCTTCCTGGTCACCGACGGCGCCACCGCCACCGCGCCGATCGCCGCGCTCACCGGCGATTTCATCTTCGTCGGCGACGTGGGGCGCCCCGACCTGCTCGAGCGCGCGGCGCAGGTGGCCGGGACGATGGAGCAGTCCGCCCGCACGCTGTTCCGGAGCCTGCGGCGTTTCACGGCTCAGCCCGACTATCTGCAGCTCTGGCCCGGCCACGGCGCGGGCAGCGCCTGTGGGCGCAGCCTCAGCGCGATTCCACAGAGCACCCTGGGCTACGAGCGCCGGTTCAACTGGGCATTCGCCATTACGGATGAAGACGAGTTCGTGCGCCTCGTCCTCGCGGGTCAGCCGGAGCCGCCGCGGTACTTCGGCACGATGAAGCGCATCAATCGGGAGGGCCCACGTATCCTGGGCGGGCCGCCGACCGCACCGCTCCTTCGACCCGAGGAGCTGCCCGCGCTGCTCGAGTCCGGCGCGTTCGTCATCGACGCCCGGCCGGGCGAGGATTTCGCGGCGCGCCATGTCCCAGGCACCATCAGCATTCCGCTCAACGCGTCGTTCACCACCTGGGCCGGCTGGCTCGCGCCGTATGACCAGGACGTGTTCCTCATCGTCCGCGACGCGGCGGGACGCGAAGTGGCGGAAGCGGTGCTCGAGCTCTCGATGATCGGTCTCGACCGGGTCGCCGGCGTGTTCGGCGCGGAGGCGGTGTCGGCCTGGGAGGCCTCGGGGCGCCGGACCGGCTGCGTCCACCGGGTGGGCATCGGTGAGGGCGCCGATCGGGTGAAGGCGGGCGCCACCCTGCTGGACGTGCGCGGGCGAGCCGAGTGGGAGGCGGGCCATGTTCCCGGGGCGGTCCACATCCCCCTCGGCTACCTCTCGGAGCGGATCGCCGAGCTGCCGGCGGGCGCGCCGGTGGTGGTGCATTGCCAGGGTGGCAGCCGCTCGGCGATCGCAGCCAGCGTGCTGAAGCGCGCCGGCGTGGCCGAGGTGCACGATCTGACGGAGGGTTTCGGGGGGTGGCGGAAGGCCGGCTTACCCGTGAGGAACGGCGACCACGGGTAACCGCGGGGCTTCCCGAATCGGCAGGCACCGAACCGGAGATTGCCGCGTGCAGCACATCCTCTACCGCTGGGTCCGCTACGTCGAATCGACGGGGAATGAGGTCGGTATGACCCTGCTGATCGGCGGCACCACCATCAGCGGCATCCTTACCTCGGCGCTCCGCTACGACGACTGGCTCAAGGAAGTCATGTACAGGGCACAACACGAAGGCGGCATGCTGAGCCTACCCGACGTGGAGATGCTGCCCATCACCGCGCAGACGAGCCAGCGGGTGCGCGATGCGTGGATCGAGGCAGGGATACCGGAGCCAGAGAGCCCCGACGATCCGCTCGGACCGGGATGCGTGCTGCGCAATGCGGAGGTGCGGCCACCCGGCCCGGCGATGCAATGGCGCACCTACCCCTACCTGATGGTCCAAGTCAGCGCGGTAGACGCCATCCTGCCCGCATCCACCGAAGGGAAAACGCCCCCGCGCCGTTGACTTAGGGCACGTCGCCCGCCAGGTACGCCTCCATGACCGACGGCGGCAGCCGCACCGTCCGCTTCGACTCCCGCGTCTTGGTCCGACCCCGCACCGTGACGCTGTACTCCCCGACGTCGGCCCAAGTGAGCCGCCGCGCCTCGGAGGACCGCAGCCCGCCCCGCGCCAGCAGCACCCACAGCGCGTGCCACCGGTTCCCCGTCACCTCGCTCACCGCCCAGCAGCCGCCGCAACTCCGTCTTGTCCAGCGCCCGCATCTCCTCGGTACCCGAGCCCGTACCGCGAATACGCACGAACCGGCTCACCAGCCGCCCAGTCGATCTGAACGTACTGGCGCGATGGCTGCACGAACCCGACGACCTTGCGAGTGCGCCGGTCAACGATCTCACCGGTCGAGATGTGAGCGTAATACCCGTCGCGCGTGAAATTTATCCACTTCGGGCTGTCTCGGAGCGCGATGTCTGCGATCTGGCGCGGCCGAGCATCGGGCAAGCCGCTCACGTCGAACACGTGAAGATGGTCGTACACATCGTCGGCGACCCAGAGCTCCTCCTCGTCAGGGGTGAGTGCAATGCCATGGCTCTGAGTGACGGGCAGCGTAGGCCACTGAGCCGGCGTCACGGGAAAGCCTTCGACCTCAACGGTGTATAGCTTCGCACCAGTCTTGATGCTCGCGACCTCGAAGCCGGAGAGCAAGTCGACGGTGACGAATGCCAGCGTCTGGTCCCGGTTGATCGTGAATGGCCGGATCGAGTTCCGGAACGGGCCGATCCAGTCGATGATCCGGTCCGTCCTGGGATCAACGATTGCGAGTCGGTCGTAGCTCCCACTGGCGAGATAGACCCGATCCCCGTCGAGTGATGCAATCGTGTTGTGAGCCCCGACGTGCATTTTGATCCGCCCGAGCTCGTCACCGGTACGTGCATCGAGCACGTACCAATAGTCGCAGCCCCCCCCTTCCCCGCACGGCGCGTAGATCTTTCGACCGTCAGGCGTGAGGGCGAAGCTGTCGACCCGGTAGTTCCGACTCCAGACAACACGGCCGCGCACGAGGTCGTAAGCCAAGAATTGTGCTGAGGTATGGGCGTTACCCCGATAACTCACGTACAACGTGTGGGTCACAGGGTCGGCGGCTACGCCTCGCGACACGAATAGTTGCGAAGCGTGGGGGAATGTCACGGACTTGACGAGCTTGAAGCCAGGGCGATTGTCGTAGACGCGGAAGCCACCGTCGACGATTACATACGAGAAGCTCCCATCCAGTGGGCGCCGAGGAAGGAAGAAGACAACGAGGAGGCCTAGCGCCGCCGCGCCGAGCATAGTGGCAGTTGATCGTCTCACCGCTCGCGAATCCAAGGCTGCAAGGTTCTCGAATATTGCTGCGCAAGTAGAGGGAGAGGGGGTGCGAGGGAATCTGCGGAGCCAATCGAGGCGCCGCCAGAGCAGAGGGGCCGCTTGCGCTCTACGGCTTCCTGCTCCATCACCGCCATGTAGGCCTCCTCATCCCAGTACTCGTCCAGCGCACCGGGGAAGAGGTCGCGCAGTACTTCCGGCGGCAGGGCGCCCAGCTCGATCTGGAATAGCTCGCCATACTTCTCCGCGAACCCTCGGGCGCGGGTGTCCTGCTCCGTGCCCGGCATGCGCGGCCGTTCGTGCTCCTCGGCCTGCTCCCGGGTCAGGGGAACCCGGACGGTCTCGCCGAAGAGGATGTGCTCAAGAAAGTTCCGCTCGATGCCTCGCCGCTCGGGATCACATCGCCCTGGACGTTGTGGCAGGAGAGGGCCGAGCGCCGTTGCATGCGCGGTCCCATGACCATTGCAGCGGCCTCGCTGCGCGGATACCCACCACGAAAAGCCCCACGACGACAACCTCGTCGTGGGGTACTGGGGTACGTAAGCGGTTGTGAGCCCGTAGCTCCCGAGGAGGGACTCGAACCCCCGACCCGGTGATTAACAGTCACCTGCTCTACCAACTGAGCTACTCGGGAAAGCGCCGCAACCTAAGACAACGAACGAGCTTCCGCAACTGCCGGCCGTCGCCCCGTCCGATCGATCCGCCAGGTGCAATTGGGTGCACACGTTGGCCCGTGCAGGCCGACCGGGGACCTCGCGAAGTGCCAGATGAGCGAATACTCACTTGACAACAACGTGCCGTTTCTTGCGCCGCCGCGGGGGCTTGGACGCACGGGCTGGCGCGCCTAAACCATTGTATAAATGCCTGTTACCGACTTTCCGCTAGCGTTTTCCCCTCCCCGGCTTACCTTCTCTCCCATGTCATTGCCGGACTTGATCGGACACCAGGAAACCCGCCAACGGCTGGCCCAGGCCACCCGTACCGGCCGGCTGGCCCAGGTGCTGCTCCTCACCGGCCCGGTCGGCGTGGGAAAGCAAAGACTTGCACTCTGGCTGGCCCAGCTGGCGCTGTGCGAGCGGCGGGAGCTCGAGCCCTGTGGGCAATGCCGGGCCTGCCGGCTGGTTGCCGGGCTCGGTCACCCGGACGTGCACTGGTTCGCGCCGATCCCTCGGCCCAAGGCCGGGGATCCGGACAAGCAGGTAGACGAGGCGGCGGAGGCGCTGGCGGGGATCATGGAGGAGCGGCGGCAGCAGCCGCTCTATGCCGCGCCGGACGGCATGGCCAGTCATCCGATGGCGTCGGTGCGTCTGCTCCAGCGCCGGGCCGCGCTGACGGCGGTGGAAGGCGGCCCGCGCGTGTTCATCGTGGGCGAAGCGGACCGGCTGGTGCCGCAGGAGTCGAGTCCGGAGGCGGCGAACGCGCTCCTCAAGCTCCTGGAGGAGCCCCCGGCGGGATCGCTGTTCGTGCTGACCGCGATCGACCCGCGGCGGGTGCTGCCCACGATCCGCTCGCGGACGGTGCCGGTTCGTCTGCAGCGGCTGAGCGACGACGACGTCCGGGGCTTTCTTCGCGGGCGGCCGGAGCTCTCGCTGTCGCCCGCGGAGCTGGAGGAGCGGGTGCGGCTCGCCGAGGGTTCGATCGGGCTGGCGCTCGCCGTGGGCGAGGGCACGGGCGCCGCGTACCGGGCGGCCGGGGAGCTGCTCGAGGCGGTGGCGAAGGGGCGCGGCGCGGCGCTGGAGCGGGCGCTCCGGCAACCGACCTACGCCGCCCGGGGCGAGTTCGCCGCGATGCTCGACGCGCTGGCCGACACGCTGGGCGAGGCCGCGCGGGGAGCGCTGGGTCAGCCGGTCCGCCGGCCGGTACCGCCGGCGCTGGCCCGATCGGGTCGCCCGGAGCGGCTGCTCCGGGCGCTCGAGCGGGTCGCCGAGGCGCGCGAGGCGGCGGCGGGCAACGTGAACCCGCAGCTCCTGCTCGCGGTGCTCGGCGCCGAGCTGGCGGAGGTGCTGTGAAGTTGAGCCACGTGGACGCCGAAGGCCGGGCGCGGATGGTGGACGTGGGCGACAAACCGCAGAGCGACCGCACGGCGGTCGCCACCGGCGCGGTCCGGATGTCCCGCGAGGCGTACGATCTCGTGGCCGGGCAGGCGATCGCCAAGGGCGACGTCCTGGCGGTCGCGGAGGTGGCGGGTGTGATGGCGGCCAAGCGGACCGGCGAGCTGATCCCGCTCTGTCACCCGCTGGGGCTGGACCACGTGCAAGTCGATGTGGCGCTTGACCCCGAGCTCCCCGGGGTGCGGGTGACGGCCACCACTCGGGTGACCGGGCGCACGGGAGTGGAGATGGAGGCGCTCACAGCAGTGGCGGTGGCATGTCTCACAGTTTACGACATGGCGAAAGCCGTGGATCGGGGGATGGTCATCGAAGACGTCCGACTGGTGAGCAAGAGCAAGCAGCCTGCTCACGACTCATAGACAGGAGGAAGCCCGTGGTACGACCGACCGACACGTACGGCGAACGGCCGAGTGGGACCCTGCAGCGCCTGCTGGTGAAGGGCGCGCTGCTGGGCATCACCACCGGCGTCATCGGCGCGCTGGCCGGCTGGACTCGGCAAGTGGATGCCGTGGATCATGTGGCCGCGCCGGATGCCCGACTGGTCGCCCGCGAGATGGGCAGTCTGTCCGACCAGCTGGAATCGGCCCGGGGCGAGATGACCCTGGTCAAGGTGCAGCTCGAGCGCGCCAACGCTGTCATGGCGAACTCGGCCAAGTATCAGATTCCGGCCGATCTCGCGGCCGATATCTACGATATCGCGCTGAGCGAGGGGGTCGACCCGGCGCTGGGCTTTCAGCTGGTGAAGATCGAGAGCAGCTTCCGGGCGAACGCCCGGAGCTCGATGGATGCGCTGGGCTACACCCAGCTCCAGCTCGCCACCGCGCGCTTCTACGACGCGGGCGTGCGCGAGAACGACCTGTACGACCGGGAGACCAACCTGCGGATCGGGTTCCGGTTCTTGAACGACCTGCTGCACCAGTTCAAGGGCAACACCGCCCTCGCGCTGGTGGCCTACAACCGCGGGCCCGCCAAGGTGGCGGACATCCTCGCCGAGGGCGGCGACCCGGCCAACGGCTATGCCCAGGCGGTGATGGAAGGGTACGTGGCACCGGGGACGAGGTAGGCGGACAGGCGCACAGACGCACAGACGCACAGACGCACAGACGCACAGACGCACAGACGCACAGACGCACAACGGAAAGAGGCTTGCCGAGCATCGTCGGCAAGCCTCTTTCTTTCCGTGCGCCCGTGCGCCTGTGCGCCCGTCCGCCTACCCCGGTATCCTGAGCGCCGCCCCCGCCCGCAACGTTTCCCGCTCGGACATCCCGTTCGCCTGACGCAGCGCCTCCACGCTCACGCCGTAGCGCCGGGCCAGGCCGGTGAGGGTCTCGCCGCGCTTCACGGTGTGCGTCCTGGCAGCAGCCGAGGTCGAGGCGGTCGTGGTAGCCGTGCGGTGATCGGAGGACTCGTCCGGCGGCGCGGCCACCCGGAGCCGCTGGCCCGCGCGGATGGCCCCGTTCGCGCCCAGGCTGTTCCAGCGGACCAGATCGCGGACCGTGACGCCGTAGTCGTCGGCGATGGCGGTGAGCGTCTCGCCGCTGCGGACCCGGTGCCGTCCCGAGCGGCTGGTGCCCGCGGGCTTCGGCGGGTCGGCCATCTGCCGCGCCACCGAGCTGGAGATGGCGCCCCCGGTAGGCACGATCAGCCGCTGGCCCACCCGCAGGCGATTGGCGCGAACCTTCGGGTTCGCATCCTGGAGGAGCCGACTGCTCACGCGATAGCGTCGCGCGATGCCGCCCATCGTCTCGCCCTTGGCGACGAAGTGCTCGACGAAGGTGACGCGGCGGTTGGGCGGCAGCTCGGCGTATGCCGCCACCGTGGTCTCGCCCCGCCCCGCGGGCACCCGTACCACCGACGCCACGCCCGGCGGGGTCGCCAGCCGCAGATACTGGGGATTCAGCTCCCGAATCGCGGCGACCGTGGTATCGGCCAGGCGGGCGACCACGTCGAGGCCGGTCATCGTGGGCACGATGATCGAGTCGTACGTCGGCGGCTCCGCCGCGGTGACGGTGAAGCCGTAGCGCGCCGGCTCCTTGGCGATGAGCGCGGCGGCGATGAGCTTGGGGACGTAGTCCTTGGTCTCCCGCCGCAGCAGCTTGGTGTCGTAGAGCCGGAAGAACATGGCGTCGGCGCTGGCGGAATCGGCGTCGTCGTCGTCCGGCAGACGGCGGAGCCCGCGCGACACCCTCCCCGACCCCGCGTTGTAGGCCGCCGCCGCGAGATACAGCGAGTTGAACCGCCGGTTCAAATCCCGAAGGTGTCGAGCCGCGGCATCGGTGGCGCGGTAGGGATCGCGCCGCTCGTCCACCCAGGAATCCACCCGCATGCCGTACAGCTTGGCCGTGCCCTTCATGAACTGCCACATCCCGACGGCGCGCGCGCGGCTGGTGGCGGTATTGGAGAACCCGCTCTCGATCAGGGCGAGGTAGACCAGGTCGCCCGGGAGGCCCTCGCGCTGCAGCCGCTCGCGGATCATCGGCTCGTACCGCGGCATCCGGTTGAGCCAGATCCCCATCCGCTCGCGGCCCTTGCCCTGAAAGAAGTCCAGGTACCAGCGGACCCGGTTGTGCGAGTTGTAGGTGGCGACGTCGATGTCCCAGGTAACCGCGCCGGCGAGGGCCTTGGTGTCGTCGCCCTCGATGTCGGCCTCGCCCGGGCCGGTGGGCGAGGCGTCGGCCAGCTCCTCCAGCACCGCCTCATCCGCCGCGGAATCCGCCGCCAGACGGAGCTCGGCCGCGAGCTCTTCCGGCGGGATGATCGAATCGAGCTCGGGCGCGGGCGGGAGCAGGTGCTCGGCCGTGGCGGTGTCGGTCTTGGGGGTGGACTTGGGCTTCTTGGACGACGGTGCGGATGCGGTAGCGGAGCCCGACTCAGGCGCCGGCGTGGAGTCCGGGGCCTTGTGCCCGCCGCAGGCGACGAGCGAGAGAAGGAGGATCAGCGGGGCGTATCGGGGCATGCACGCCGATGGGTTCGGGTAGTGTTCGGGGCGCAATCCGCCGGGACCCCGCGCGTTCTGAGGCAGTCCGCCGGCCGATCCGTCCCACTTATCGCATGAAGAAACGATTGCCGAGGATACGATTGGTGGCATTCAGCACGGCCAATGCCGCCCCGCGCGCGGCGTCGTTTTCGGTGAGGTACGAGCCCACCACCCGGTGGCCGCTGCCCTCGCCCTGCGCCGCCAGGGACACGATCACCACGGTGGCGTCGAACGCCCGCACCGCCTTGACGCCGAGGAGCTCGAATCCCATGCCGCCCTGCACCGCCTGGCTGAGCGCCTTGACGCAGGCCTCGGCGGCGCAGCGCAGCTCGCCGGCCTGGGACGCCAACCCTTCGCTCTCGCCGGAGAACGCCTCGGAGTCCCGCCAGGTGAGTGCGACCCGCGCCCGGCAGCGCCCGTTCGGCAGGCGGTCGAGAACGAACTCCGCGAAGCGCAACCGCTCGCTGAGTGGGTTCGATGACATGGACGTCACTAAGGGGCAAGCCCTATGCCAGGTGCTCGGCGAGAAACGCGGCGAGCGTGTCGGACGACAGGCGGTCGGCCTGGGCGAAGAGGGCGGCCTTGGAGGCGGAGGAGAGCGGGTACGTCACCCATAAGGTGCGCTGCTCGGGATCGACGCTCCGAAACGAGAAGACGAGGTTCCATTCAGCCGAATTGGCTCGACGCTCCGCAGCGACGGTGACATGCCACCGCCGCGCGTCATGCTCCACCACTCTCCACACCATCGAGGCTCCGTGGTGTCGTTCCGGGAAGTCGGCCAATAGTGGCCGGGGCCGGGGGTCAGGTCAAGAGGTCTTCGGCACGCGCGTCGGCGGCGGTCTCCACCGCGCGGAGCGTCGCCAGCTCGCGCCAGACGCGTCCCGCGCGTGCGAGCCGCGCGCGCGTCTCGGCGAGCACGCGTCCGCTGCCCCACGGCATCGCGCCGAAGAGGTCGGGCAGGGGCGCCATGCCGCCGATGAGATAGTACCCCCCGTCCAGCGTGGGGCCGAGCACCGGATCGCCTCGCGCGACGTGGGCGGCCGCCGCCTCGAGGAGCTCGGCGTCGAGCCCGGGGCAGTCGGCCGCCAGCGCGAGCCAGCCTCGGCCCGGTACCACGGCCCGGAGCGATGCGGCGAGCCGGGCGCCCAGGTCGCCCGAGGCCTGCGGCACCAGCCGCCGGCTCTCGCCCAGCCAGAGGCGCATCGTCGCGGCGGCGTCGGGCGGGGCGAACCACACCGTCGCCTCCAGCCCGGCCCGCTCGATCGCCTCGAGCGTGCGCGCCGCCAGCACGCGGTAGAGCCGGAGCGCGTGGCGCTCGCCCACCTCGGCGGCGAGCCGGGGCTTGACCCCCAGTCGCGGCGCCTCGAGAAAGACCGCGACCTCGGGGCCCGTCACGAAGCGCGAGCGGCGGACCCCTCGAGGGATCCGCCGGCGGCCGGGACGATCGGATGTGGGGATGATGCCGCGGTGGGCCGCGCCGTCGTCAGCTCCGGACCAGCGCCTGGAAGCGAGCGCGGAGATCGCGCGTGACCGGTCCGGACTTCCCGGCCCCGATCAGGCGGCCGTCCACCTGACGGATGGCCACGACCTCGGAGGCGGTTCCGGTGAAGAAGGCCTCGTCCGCGGTGTAGACGTCGTAGCGGTTGAGCATGCTCTCCTGCACGTCGTACCCGGCGCCGCGCGCGAGCTCGATGACCACGTCGCGGGTGACGCCCTTGAGAATGCCGGCGTACACCGGCGGCGTGGTGATCCGCTTGTGCTTCACCACGAAGATGTTCTGCCCCGACCCTTCGGCCACATGCCCCTGGCTGTCGAGCATCAGCACCTCGTCGGCGCCGGCCTGCACGCCTTCGATCTTGGCCAGGATGTGAGGCAGGTAGTTGAGCGACTTGACCCGCGGCGAGAGCGACTCGCGCTGGGGAATCGGAGTGCCGGCGGTCACCACCTTGAGGCCGGTCTCGTACACCTCTTCGGGCCAGAGCTTGATCGTGTCCACGATGATGATCACCGACGGCCGCGGGCACTTGCGCGGATCGAGCCCGAGGTCGCCCACGCCGCGGCTGACGACGTGGCGGATGTAGGCCTCGGTGATGCCGGAGCGGCGCACCGCTTCCTCGGTGACCTGCGCCATCTCCTCCTTGCTCATCGGGATGGTGAGCCAGATGGCATGGGCGGAATCGTACAGCCGGTCGAGATGCTCGGCGAGCCTGAAGATCTTCCCGCCGTACACCCGGATTCCCTCGAACACGCCGTCGCCGTAGAGGAGTCCGTGGTCGTAGACCGAGACCATGGCAGTGGCCCGGTCGCACCACTGTCCGTCGAGCCAGATCGTCGGTGTGCCGGTGTCCTTGGTGGTGGCCGTGCGGGAGGGATGCAGTTGAGTCGACATACCAGAATGTATACCCGGGATCACCCCGGAGCCAGCGCGGTCAGCGCGCCCCGGCGGCCGACCGCTCCCGCGCGATCCAGATGACGAACCGCCGCAGCAGGTCGGCGAGCAAGCGCCGGGTGCCCTCGTCGGTGAGATGGAGCTCCGCGTCGAACCGCTCGTGCGCCCGCGCCACCAGCAGCTCCGGCGGCGGGAGCACCCGCGCCTGCACGTGCGCCAGCACCTGTCTGAGGTGGAGCTGTGCCCGCGCCGTCCCGACCTGGCTGGGCGACGCGCCCATCACCATGACGGGCTTCCCGGCGAGCGGCGAGCGCCCCGGCAAGCGGGATCCCCAATCCAGAGCGTTGGTGAGCACCCCGGGAATGCCGTCGTTGTATTCCGGTGTCGCGATCAGGATCCCGTCGGCCGGGGCCAGCGCGGCCTTGAACTCGGTGACGGGGGGCGGATCGCCCTGGGCTTCGAGATCCGCATCGTAGAACGGCAGCCCGCCGATCTCGACCGACTCGATCGTGAGGGCGGGCGGGGCGATCTCCCGGGCCGCCGCGATCAGGGCGCGGTTGAACGAGCGCCGCCGCAGACTGCCGGCGAACGCGACGACCCGCGCAGGCTCCTCAGTCACGCGAGGCGTCGGTGGGCCGGTCGAGCCGGAGCAGCACCAGCGCCTGCCCGCACCACACGCACGCCTCGACATGATCGGCGACCGCCAGCGCGTCACCCGACGGCAGCGTGCCGAGCAGGTAGCGCTCGAAGCGGATGGTCACCCGCTCGCAAGTCCAGCCCGGTGGGTATTCGACGGAGGTCATCGGCCTACAGTGTCTCCCACCCGGCCGAGCGTCAACCCCGGCTCAATGGTGACGGTGCTCCATCGCGGGCGGAGCCGGTGCCGTGCTGTCCGTCGCAGCCGGACCGAGGACCGGGCCACCCATCGCACCCACGCCGCCCATCTGCCCGGACATGGCGCGCCACTCCTCGGCCGTCAGCACGTTGCGATCCGCCGAGCGGAACTCGGCGAGCTGCGCCGCGATCACCTCGCGCTTTCGCTCCCGCGGGATGTCGGGCGCGGCGAGGATGTCGGAGATGATGTCGTGCATCATGTGCAGGTTGTCGAAGATCGCGGCCGCGCGCGGGTGCCGCCGGGAAAACTCGGGGGCGACGGCCGCCGTCATCGGCATGACGCGGGGATACTGCTCGGACGCCACCATGCGCCAGAAGCGGCCCACCGCCACCGCGATCCCACCCTTGGCCTCGGCCGGCGTGCGCGCCCCCACCAGCGGCTCGTAGAGCCCGACCTGCAGCCAGTGATAGGCCCAGATCAGCCCGTTGAACGCCGGCTGCCGGCGTCGGAAGGTCCGGCTGAACGCCTGGTCCTCCATGAGCGCCATGCTCTTGGGTACGGGGACGAAGGCGGCGCCGGCCCGGGCCAGATACCGGTCGGTCAGGCGCTCGACCAGCGAATCGCGCTCGGACCGGGTCAGTCGGTCGTCGGCGTACGCGTCGTAGATCTGGCGGTGGAGGACGTGGGCCCAGTCGAACATCTGCTTCGCCTGCCAGATCTCGCGCGCGTACCGGGGCATGACGACGTCCTCGGCCACACCGAGCCTCGGCGGGCGGACCAGGAGGTCGCGGGTGAGATAGCGATACTCCCGCACGAGCGCGGCATCGGCCATGTCGCCCTGGGTGAGCAGCAGCTCGTAGAGGACGGCGTGGCCGTAGTCGAAGGCGTTGAAGAGGCGCGCGGCTTCGGGGTAGCGGGCGAGGAACCGCCAGTTGAACCCTCCGGGCAGGTAGAACTGCTCGTCCTGCCGAGGCACGGGCGTTGAACTGGATGGCGGCGCGTGCGGGTGCAGCGACGCCAGGCCGAAGGCGTGGCTGAGGCCGACGGTCACGCCGAGGTCGGGGCCGGCTGAGCCGAGGCGGCGGCGCAGGCCGGCATCGAGCACCAGGGTCGGCGCCAGCTGGTAGCGGGCGCCCAGGGCCAGGGTCGCCTCGGTCGCCCCGGCACCGGGCGCTTCCAGCACGCTCAGCTCACCGAGCACGAGGAGGCTGGAGCGGAAGAAGGTCCGATCGACGGCGAGGCCGGCGGACCACTCCGGCTCCGCCGCGGGGCCGGGCTCGTCGGAGGTCGGCGTCACCGACGCGTTCGCGTGCGCCCGGATCGGCCCCCAGCTGCGGGTGCCGATCGCCTTCAAGGAGAGCACGGGGTTCTCGCCACCGAAGCCGCCGACCGGCAGGCCAAGATCCGCGCGGAGAGCGATCGCCGGCATTCCTGGTCCTTCGCGCGCCAGGTTCTGCAGGGCGAAGAGACGGACGCCCGCGAGCGCCCAGGTCGTGCCGGTGGCGTCATCGAGCGCCGCGAGCGGCAGCGCGAAGCCCACCTCCCCGCCTCGGCGTACGCCGTATACGAGCTCGGGGGTCGTCAGATGGAGCCGGCTCTCGTCCTCGGCCTCCAGCGTGTACGGCAGGGCGAGCTCGAACCCGTAGTGGTCGACGGGCAGGGCGTCCTCGGTGTGGAGCGGCCGGTCCTCATCGAGGTTGCGGAAGTCGACCTGCCCCGCGAGCGGGGCGGCGCCGGCCACGGCGAGGGCGGCCGTCCAGACGGCCGCGCGTATCGGATGGTGCATTGACCTGGTCCCCTGATGAAGCCGAACGACCACACGCCAAGGGCGCGCGGCACGAGCGCGATCAGGAGTCCGGTTGGGGTGGCGGGATGGGCGGCGTGGCGCTGGTCGAGCGGAGCAGGTCGGAGCCGATGTCGTACCGAGTCGGCTCCGGGCGACGGAGTGGCGTCACCGGGGCGGCTTCCGCCACCGCGAGGGAGGCGGAGGTCACGCAGTGTCCCGGAGTGGTACAGCCGTGCTCGCACTGGCCGCAGCCGGCCCGGCCCGGGAGCAGGGACAGCATCCCGGTTCGCGTCTCGTACGCGTGCCCGCCGCCGGCACAGGCCGTCGGCGCCTCCGGGATGGTCTCGGCGAGCGCGGGCGTGAACCCGACCATCAGGCTGGCAAAGGCGAGGAGCGCGGCGGCGCGCGCGCGGAGACGGGCAAGCATTGAAGTACAATAGAACCGTCGAAGCCCGCCCGGCAGTGCTAGGGCCGGCTGCCTCCCGCGCCGGGCACCGGCGCCGCGGTTCCGGTGCCGGCGAGATTCGCCGTGGTGGTCAGGACATCCCCGGCGATCCGTTGCGCGATGAGGGCATTGCCGGTCTCCCCCAGATGCATCCAGTCGACGTACACCGGATCGCCCCAGGTGGAGAATACCCGGCTGAGGTCGTGGACCGCGCCGCCGTGCGCGCGCGCCGCCAGGGATGCATAGGTCTGCTCGAAGAATCGGGCGAGCTCGGGCACCTTGGCGCGCTCGACCTGCTCGTACTTCGTGAGCATCGGCTTCTGAAAGATGGTGGGCTGCCAGTAGGCGAGCGGCGTGAAGTGATAGTGCTCGCTCAGCGCCCGCAACACTTCCAGGTTGCTCAGGTAGGTCGTCACCACCAGGGTGGCGAGCGAGTCCGGATTGGATGGCCGCCAGAGGGAATCGCCTCCGGCCGACCTTCGCAGCCGCTTGGCCAGTTGCACCGTGGCCGATCGATCCGCCACGTCACGCAGGACCAGCCGGCCGAGGCGGGCCACACTTGCCTGGGACAGGTTGAAATCCGCGGTGCGGTTCTTTTCGTTCTGCGGCAGCCCGGGCCGTTGCTGCGCAGAGGCGGAAAAGGTGTCGTTGATGCCGTCGTAGAAGACCACGACGTCCGGACGCCGGCCCGCCCGCAGCTCGAGCAGCAGCGCGACCAGGCTTTGCGTGCTCACATAGCCGCTTTGGCCGAAGTTGGACACCTCGACGCGCAGCCCGCTCCGCCGCAGGTCGCTCGCGACCATCGCGGGAATGGTGAACGCATCCCTCGCGCCCGTGCCCCACAGGGTCGAGCCGCCGAACATGAAGATCCTGAGCGCACGGCCCGCACCCTGGTCGGGGGAGGCCGGTCCGGGGGTGATCCGCAGACCGCTGCTGTCGACATTGATGTACTGTCCGCGGTAGGGCTTCTTCCGCCAATAGACATACGGGCGCCACCGCAGCACGTCGGAGCGGCGGAACTCCTTGTAGTAGGCCTCGACCCACGACGGATCGGTGTAGGTATCGGCCCGAGCTCGCCAATCCCCCGAGGGCTCGGACGACTCCTCCACCCATCGCACACCCAGGAGGACAAGCCGGGCGCCGGCCTCGAGCACACCAAACAGGAGGATCGCGAGGCCGAGTATCAGCCATGCATCCCGGACCAGCCTGCCGGTCGTCATGAGGCGCCGCACGGTACTCTCCGCGGTCGTGGGCTGATGGATCGGGGGGTGGGGCCGCGTGATGGCGCACGAGGTCCGGATCGGTGCGCGCCGGCCTACGATCGGGAGAATATCCGGACGGCCGCGGATCGGACAAGCCGTTCGAGCGGAGCGGCCGCGGCGGAGCTCGCGCCGCCGCGGCGGTATGCCCGACCAGTTGGCGGGCATCCAGGTTGACGAACCTACGCGCGAATCTCATGGCGTGCTCCGGCCGGGGAGCGGGATCCGACCGGGAGAGACGCCCCGAAGGCTCAGGTTCCGCCTTGCATGAGCCGGAGCGTCTCTCGCGCGATGAGCCGCTCCTCGTCGGTGGGAATGACGTACGCAGCCATGCGGGAGTCGTCGGTCGAGATGCGGGGTGTGTGCCCGCGGTTTCGCTCGGCCTCGAGGGTGAGCCCGGCCCAGCCGAATCCCTCGCAGACCCGCCGCCGGATCTCGGGGGCGCCCTCCCCGATGCCGCCGGTGAACACCAGCGCGTCCGCCCCTCCCAGGACCGCCAGGTAGGCGCCCACGTACTTCCGGATGCGATAGCAGAAGATCTCGATGGCAAGCACCGCGGCAGGGTCCTGGCGCGCCAGCAGCTCCCGTACGTCGGCGGTGCCGGCGAGCGCCGTCAATCCGCTCTCGTGATTGAGCATCTGCTGGAGCTGAGGCAACGACATTCCGTCATGCAGCAGCCGGATCGAGATCGCCGGATCGAGATCGCCCGCGCGGGTTCCCATCACCAGCCCTTCGAGCGGCGAGTAGCCCATGGACGTGTCCACCGATCGCCCGCGGCAAATGGCGGCGGCGGAGCAGCCGCCGCCGAGGTGAAGGGAGATGATGGTGGGTTCGGGGGAGCCCGCCAGGACGGCATAGCGCTCGGCGATGTAGCGATGGGACCACCCGTGAAAGCCGTACCGCCGTACCCCGGGGAGCTCGGGGACCGCGTAGCGCCAAGCGTGCTCCGGCAGGGTCGCGTGAAAGGCGCTGTCCAGGGCGGCCACCAGCGGCACGCCTGCCGCGAGGGTGGCGTCGATGCCCTCGAGCGCGGGCCCGTTGTGCAGCGGCGCCAGCGGGGTGACCTCGCGTAGGATCCGGAGCACCTCGCCGTCGATGCGGATCACCTCGGGCAACCTGCCCCCGCCGTGCACGACCCGGTGGGCGATCACCTCGGGCCGCACCGGCAGGGCTGTCAGCGCGCGCTCCGCCGCGGCGCGGTAGCCGCCCTGAATCTCCACGCTGGCGGCGGCCAGGACCTCCAGCCCGCCGCCGCGCTCCTCGAACAGCTTGTACTTGAGTGTGGCGCTGCCGCAGTTGATCACCAGTACGCGCATCGACCCTCAGTCAGCTCAGGGTCCAGGTCCAGTCCTTGACCTCCGGAAGGTCCTCGCCGTGCTCGGACACGTAGAGCTTGTGCCGCCGGAGCGCCTCGCGGCAGCGCTCGGAGGCCCGGCCGGCCACCCCGGCGAGCCCCGGGACCCGGTGGATCACGTCGAGCGCCAGCTGAAACCGGTCCATCCGGTTGAGCACCGTCATGTCGAACGGGGTCGTGGTCGTTCCTTCTTCCAGGTAGCCGCGGACGTGAATGTTGCCGTGGTTCCGCCGCCGATAGGTCAGGCGGTGGATGAGCGTCGGGTAGCCGTGGTAGGCGAAGATGACCGGCCGGTCGGCCGTGAACAGCGCGTCGAAGTCGTCGTCGGCCAGGCCGTGCGGGTGCTCCGATGCGGGTTGGAGGGCCATCAGGTCCACCACATTCACCACCCGGACGTGGAGATCGGGTAGCTCTTCCCGCAGCAGGGCGACCGCGGCCAGGGTCTCCAGCGTCGGCACATCCCCGGCACAGGCCATGACGACATCGGGCGAGCCGTCCTCGTTGCCGGCCCAGGGCCAGACGCCCAGCCCCGTGGTGCAGTGGCGCACGGCCGCGTCCATGTCCAGCCAGGTGGGCGCCGGCTGCTTTCCGGCGATGATCAGGTTCACGTAGTTGCGGCTCCGGAGACAGTGGTCGGTCACCGAGAGGAGCGTGTTGGCGTCGGGCGGGAGGTAAATGCGAACGACGTCGGCCTTCTTGTTGGCCACGTGATCGATGAACCCGGGGTCCTGGTGCGAGAAGCCGTTGTGGTCCTGCCGCCAGACGTGGGAGGTCAGCAGGTAGTTGAGCGAGGCGAGCGGCGCGCGCCACGGCATCGCGCGCGTGGTCTTGAGCCACTTGGCGTGCTGGTTGAACATGGAGTCGACGATGTGGATGAAGGCCTCGTAGCAGGAGAACAACCCGTGGCGGCCGGTCAGGAGGTACCCTTCCAGCCAGCCCTCGCACATGTGCTCGCTGAGTATCTCCATCACCCGCCCGTCCGGCGCCAGGTGCTCGTCCACCGGCAGCGTGGCGGCCTGCCAGGTCTTTCCGGTGGCCTCCAGGACCGCGTCGAGCCGGTTGGAGGCGGTCTCGTCGGGGCCGAACAGCCGGAAGTTGCCCTGCTCCAGGTTGAGCCTCATGACGTCGCGCAGATAGCGGCCGAGAACGCGCGTCGCCTCGGCGGCCGGGCGGCCATGGGGCTTCACCTCGACGGCGTAGTCCCGAAAGTCCGGCAGGCGCAGCGGTTGCAGCAGCAGGCCGCCGTTCGCGTGCGGATTCATGCCCATGCGCCTGCGGCCCCGGGGCGCGAGCGCGGCCAGCTCCGGCCTGAGCCCCCCGTCCGCATCGAAGAGCTGGTCCGGGCGATAGCTCTTCATCCAGTCTTCCAGAGCCCGCAGGTGATCCGGGTTCTCGCGCAACTCGCTCAGGGGCACCTGATGTGAGCGCCAGGTGCCTTCGACCGGCTTGCCGTCCACCACCTTGGGGCCGGTCCAGCCCTTCGGCGTCCGCAGGACCAACATAGGCCAGCGAGGACGCTCTCCGGGACTGCCGTTGCGTGCCCGGTTCTGGATGCTCCGGATCTCGGCGAGGATGGTGTCGAGGGTGGCGGCCATCTGCCGGTGCATGAGTGCGGGATCGTCGCCCTCGAGGCAGTACGGTGCGTAGCCGTAGCCCGCGAACAACGACTCCAGCTCGTCCTGGGGGATGCGTGCCAGCACGGTGGGGTTGGCGATCTTGTACCCGTTGAGATGCAGGATGGGCAGCACGGCGCCATCCCGCTCCGGGTTAAGGAACTTGTTCGAGTGCCAGCTGGTCGCGCAGGGGCCCGTTTCCGCTTCACCGTCACCCACCACGCACGCCACGATCAGGTCGGGATTGTCGAAGGCCGCGCCGTAGGCGTGGAGCAGCGAGTAGCCCAGCTCGCCGCCCTCGTGAATGGACCCCGGTGTCTCCGGCGCGACATGACTGGGAATCCCGTAGGGCCAGGAGAACTGGCGGAAGAGCCGCTGGATGCCGTCCCGGCTCTGCCCAATATGCGGGTAGATCTCGCTGTATGAGCCCTCGAGATAGGTGTGGGCCACGATCCCGGGGCCGCCGTGCCCGGGACCCATGACGTAAATCATGTCCAGATCGTGCTCGGTGATCAGCCGGTTGAGGTGGGTGTAGATGAAGTTGAGGCCCGGCGTGGTACCCCAGTGGCCCAGCAGACGGGGCTTGACGTCGTCAATGGACAGGGGTCGGTCGAGGAGCGGGTTGTCCTTGAGATAGATCTGTCCCACCGAGAGATAGTTCGCCGCGCGCCAATAGGCGTCCATCTTGTCGAGCTGGTCGGGAGGGATGGCTGTCATGGGACGCTCCTGCACGGGGCTGCGGCGGGTCGCAATCGACCTGGTTTGGGCCTCATGGATGACCAGCGTGGAGTGTAACACGGGGGTGATGGCCGAAGACGAAAAGCTGGCCGGGATCATCACGACGACGGACAACTTCCGGGCGGTCGCCACCGGGAAACTGTGATCCCTGACCGGCGTCCAGCCGTCACCCGGATGGCGATGGAGCCGCGCTAAGCGTCCGGACGCCCCCGGATGCGGCTCCACATGGTCCAGAAGAAGAAGGCGAGACCCAATGCCTGCGCGACACCGGCGGCGACGATCATCCAGCGAACCCCTGCCGCGATGCTGGTCGGTCGCATCAGCTCACCGCCCACCCGTGCGGCCGTCCCCAGTGTCAGGAGCCAGTAGGCCGCCTCGGCGAGACGCGGATCGAAGCGCTGATCTCCGCTGGCCGGCCTGGGGAACATCCACAGCGCCACGCCGAGAATCATCATCATCACGAAGCCGACGAGCAGCGCGTGCGTATGGGCGCTGATCCACCAGGGGCTGGGCCAGGCTCCATCCAGCTCGCGCCTGACCAGCATGTAGACGCCGAGGCCGATGCCGAAGAGGAGAAAGAGAATCGCGGTCTTGAGGAAGCGGCGGACGAGTGGCGACAAGCGATCGGCCTCAGAAGTCCTTGCGGCAGAAGCGGCGGTGGGCCGCCAGGAGGGGAGCCGCCCACCAGAGGGTCAATGCCCCGGCCGACAGTCCGATGCCGAGCGGGCTGCCGAAGAATCGCTCGAAAACGGCGCCGGTGTAACCCAGCAGCGCCGCCGTGTCCAGCCTGAGGAGCATCGCCACCCTGGCGAGATCGATCGGATTGAGGATAGTCAGACCGATCAGCGGCAGCTCGAGCGGGTAGTCCGACAAGGTCGTGGCCACCAGCACGATCAGGGCGTCGTACAGTGCGGTGGCAACCAGCCAGAGCAGGATCGCGAGGCCGAGGCCCTTGGCCCGGTCGTTCACCCGGAGCGAGACCAGCATCGCGAGCGCGGTGAAGACCAGGGTCAGCAGCGTGCCGGTGCCGAGCAGCATGAGCAACGGGCCCGCGAGAGAGCCCTCGCCGCCGCCGTCCCAGAGGAAGGGCAGGCCGACCCCGAGAAGGAACCCCGCCGCGAGTGGCAGGGCCAGTCCCGCGTAGAGGCCGGCGAAGAGCTCGCCCCGCCCCACCGGCTGGGCCAGCAGGAGCTGGATGAAGCTCCGGGAGCCGTAGAGGTACAGCGTGCCGAAAACGATGCCGACCAGGGGGACGACGCCGAGGACGACGTTCATCAGGCTCAGCACCGCTCGCGGGCCGCCTCCACCGAACCGGAGCAGCGCCTCGGTGAGCAGCAGCAGGCAGAGCGTGTACCCCATGACCCAGCGGCTTCGGCGCAGGTCCTGGAGCTCGTATCGGAACACCGTCATGGCGGTCACGAGGCCTTCCGCTGCATCAGGCGGGCGACGGCGGGCTCCAACCGGCTTTCTCCGGTGATCTCCTCGAGCCGCCGCAGCGACCCCTGGAACTCGACCCGGCCCTCGAGCAGGAAGATCACGTCGTCCACGAGGTCCTCCAGCTCGCTCAAGACGTGCGAGACCACCAGGACCGTCACGCCGGCCTGGCGAGCGCCGAGGATGCGGGCCTTGAGCACGCCGCTCGCCACCGGATCGAGTCCCGCGGTGGGCTCGTCGAGCAGCAGGATCCGGGGCCGGAACATGAACGCCAGTGCCGCGTTCAGCTTCTGCTTGGTGCCCCCGGACAGATTTCGCACCGGCTTGTCGAGCTCAGCCGGCAGGGCGAACGCCTCGAACAGCTCGTCGTCCTCGGGGACGCTGTGGCGCCGCAGCTCGCGGAGCAGACGCACGACCTCGCGGCCGGTGAGGTTCTCGGGGAAGTGCGGGTGCTGGGGCATGTAGCCGATGGCGGCGCGATAGCCCGGGTCGTCGCCGACCGCCGTCCCCGCGACCGCCACGCTCCCCTCGTCGGGCCGGGCGAGCCCCAGGAGCATCCGGATGAGCGTGGATTTTCCCGCCCCGTTCGGCCCCAGGATGGCCGTCACCCGCCCCGCCTTGACGGCGAAGTCGATCCCGCGCAGCACCGGCGCCCGCCCGTAGTGCTTGGTGACGCCGATCCCCTCGATCACGGTGCAGGGCAAGGGAATCACGACGGCCTCCACCGCATCAGCGGTCGGGGATCCGCCAGCGTCTCTGGCGTGAGCACCGGAGCGACCCGCTCGGCGACATCGAGCATGTCGAGCAACGTGCTGCGCAGGAGGATGAGCAGGGGCTCGTTCTGATCCACCAGCACCGAGGAGAGCCGCACCGGGCGGAAGGGAACGTCCCCGATGCCGTCGTGATTCAGATCGTAGCCGGCGTAGCCGTCCCAGAAGTTCTCGCTGAAGGTGCTCGGGCTGCTGGCGCGGCTGTTGGTGGCCACGTCGAAGGTGTTTCCCTCGAACCGGTTCCGCCGGATGGTGTTGTCGGTCGCGTCGGCCATGAGGCGGACGGCCCAGCCGTTGCGAAGGAACTGGTTGCCCACGATCTCCGTCCGGTCCACTCCCTCGGCGAAGAGGCCCACCGTGTTGCGCAGCATCACATTGCCGTCGATCCGGCTGTCCTTGATCTCCTTAAGGAGCAGTCCGTAGGCGGCCGGTCCCCAGTTGTCCTCGAACCGGTTGTCGATCATCGCCACACCCCGGCTGTACATCACCGCGACGCCGGCGCCGTTGCCGGCGAAGACATTGCGGCGGTACTCGCAGCTGTCCGAGTACATGAAGTGCAGCCCGTAGCGCAGATTGCCTCGGCTGTCGTTGCCCTCGATCGTCGCGTGACCCGAGAACTCGAGGTAGATGCCGTCTCGATGCCCGCGAACCCGGTTGCCCGCGACCGTGAAGCCCCTCGACGCGAAGAGGTGAATGCCGTTTCCCGCGGCCATCTGCCGGGTGCCATGCCCCTCGATCAGGTTGCCGGTCACCATGCAATCCGTCGACCGCGCCGCATAGATGCCGAAGAACGTCCCGAGCAGCCGATTGTCGGCGATGACGCACCCGCGGACCCGGTCGAGCCGGATCCCCGCCCGATCCTCCGTGAAGCTCTCGCCCACGTTCCGGATCGTGAGGCCCCGAACGGTGATGCCGTCGGCCCGGAGCCGGAGCACCTCGTGGGCGCCGCCACCATCCAGGATCGCCTCGCCCCGGCCGAGAATCGTGACCGGCACGGTGACGTCGAGCCGCGGCTCGCGGTAGACGCCGGCCGTGACCACCACGGTGTCACCGGGGCGGGCCAGCCGGAGGGCGGCGGCGATGGTGGTCGCCTCGCCGCCCGGTGCCACGACGATGGTCCGTGGCCGATCGGGGCTCGCGAGCCCGAGCAGGGCGGCGACCAGGAAGATCACGCCGATACCCCGAGCGGCCGGGTGGCCCCGACGGAGCCCGCCCGGATGGCCCGCGTCCGGCGCCATTCCAGCATCGCCGCGCCCAGCACCAACGCCAGCGCCACGATCGCGATCCACCCGCCAATATCCGGCCAGGAGGTCGCGTGGAAATTGAGCAGCTGCTTGCTGCCGACGAGGGGTGGCTGATAGCTCATGCCGGGCACCTTGATCGCGGCGTGGGGGTCGAGCTGGTGCCCGTACTCGTAGCCCCACTTCCAGAAGTCGCCGAGTCCCACCGCGGCGCCCAGGGTGAACAGCCCGGCCCAGGCGTAGAGCAGCCCGCGGCGGCCGACCAGCGCCACCACCAGCCCCGCCGCGACTGCCGCGGCGAGGAGCTGCGGCATGAACCGCAGCTCGGGAATCGCAGACGGGTCGATGGCCCGCATGCCGATGTAGTGGTTGAGCCCGTTGATGCTGTTGAGATCGTTGGGCTTGAGCCCCGTGATCTGGTTCACCCAGATCCGGAGCCCGAGCCCTTCGGGGTACTGCGGGGCCACCAGCTCGATCCGCCACAGCGGAGTCACGTACACCGCCAGCAGCAGGAGCGAGGCCAGGGCCACCACGAGGCGTGAGGTGCGGGTCATGGTCAGTTCGTCCCGTGCTCGTCGCGCTCGTCGTGCTCCTTCGCCTCATGCTCCTCGTTCTGCGCGTAGCTCGGGCTGTTCCATTTAAGCGCCACCTTCGAGTCGCGGGCCGACACCCGGATATACCCCTGCATCTCCTGGTGCAGCGCCGAGCAGAAGTCGGTGCAGTAGAACGGGTAGATCCCGACCCGGGACGGCACCCAGGCGAGCGTCCGCGTCTGGCCCGGCATCATCAGCAGCTCGGCGTTGTTGGCGCCCAGCACCGCGAAGCCGTGGGGCACGTCCCAGTCCTGTTCCAGGTTGGTCAGGTGGAAGTAGACCGAGTCGCCCACCCGGATTCCTTCGATCTTGTCGGGCATGAAGTGGCTCCGCACCGACGTCATCACGACGTGCACCACGTTGCCCTTCCGCTCCACCCGGGTGGCCTTCTCGGACTTGGCCGCGAACGGGTCCCGGTTCTCCATCAGCGGGTACATCTTGACCTGGCGGTCCTTGATGAGCGAGGCCGGCAGCGCCTGCGCGTAGTGCGGCTCGCCGATGGTCGGGAAGTCCAGCAGCAGCTTCATCCGGTCGCCGCTGATGTCGTAGAGCTGGGCCGACTGGGCCAGCTCGGGACCGGTGGGCAGGTAGCGGTCCTTGGTGATCTTGTCCATCGCGAGGACGTACTTGCCCCAGGGCTTCCGGCTGTCGCCGCCGGGGATCATCAGGTGACCGATCGAGTAATAGGTCGGAACCCGGTCCACCACCTTGAAGTCCTTGAGGCTCCACTTCACGATCTCCGAGCTCAGGAACATCGAGGTGTAGGCGTATCCCTTGCCGTCGAACTCCGTGTGCAACGGGCCCAACCCGGGGTTCTGCACCTCGCCCACCATGACGGCTTCGTACTTGAGCACCGGGATGCCGTGGTCTTCGCCCATGAACGCGCGGTCGGCGATGGCCTTCTGCATCTTCGTGAAGCTGTGCACCGGGATGACGGTGGCGAGCTTGCCGCCGGCGACGATGTACTCGCCGGTGGGATCGACGTCCACGCCGTGCGGGCTCTTCGGGGTCGGCAGATAATACGCCAGCCCGGGGCATGCGGCCGGAGTGATCATCTTCGTGCTGGTGCCCCACTCCGTCCGCGCGATCCCGTCGGCGCCCATCAGGTTGTGGGCGTAGCGGGCCGGCTCGGTGGTCGCCTTCCCCTGCGCCACGCATTGCTCGGCCTGCTTCCAGTTGATGGCCGCGACGTAGTCCTTGTCCTTCTGGGACGCGTTCACCTCGAGCTTGGTGTTCCCTTCCTCGGTGTTGTAGCTGGTGAAGAAGGACCACCCGTGGGACGGCCCCTTGCCCGCGTGCGACAGGTCATAGTCGAAGGCGGGGAGCCGGATCTGGAAGGCGATCGCCATGTGGCCGGTCGCGCTGTCCACCCGCGCGAAGGTCAGCACGCCGCTGAACGCTTCCTTATAGTCGTCGATCGGCACGTCCCGCTGCGGCGCCGGCACGCTGAACCGGGTGCCCGCGACGACGTACTCGTTGTTCTCGGTGACGAAGGGCGACGAGTGGTTGCCCGCCGAGTTCGGGATCTCGAGGATCTCCTCGGTCTCGAACAAGGTCAGGTCGAGCCGGGCGATGCGCGGGGTGTTGTTGCCGTTGATGAAGAGCCAGCGGCCGTCGGGCACCCCCGCCGTCTGCGAGAGCTGCGGGTGGTGAGCGTCATCCCAGGGCACCTGGCCGTAGCTGGTGGCCAGCATCGCCTTGGTCTGCTCGCTGTAGCCCCACCCGTTCTCCGGATTCTGGGAGAAGACCGGGACGTGCTTGAGCAACCGGCCGGAGGGCAGGCCATAGACCCCGACCTGGCCGTCGAACCCGCCGGACATGAAGGCGTAGAACTCGTCGTAGCTGCCGGGTGGGACGTACACCTTGACCGCCGCGTCGGCGGCCGAACCGAGCCGGCTCGCGCCCGCTCGGGTACAGCCGGCCACGGCGATCGCGGCGCCCGCGAGCAGGGCGAGGGTGGCCAGCCGGTGGAGTCGGTGCGTCATCCTAGGCGACATGGGGTCATCCTGAAAGAGGGATGCGCCGAATGTCGGTGCCGGAGCCGCGAAGGAACGTGAAGCCTGGGTGAAAGGTTCTTCAGCTACTACACTCGCCGGCCCGGCGGGACGATGAGCACCGGCACCTCGGCACCCCGGACCAGCTTGTCGGCTACGCTGCCGAGCATGAGGCGCTTGACCCCACCTCGGCCACGCGTGGCGACCACGAGCAGGGCGCCGCGCTCCGGCCGTCCCAGGTCGAGCAGCGTACCCGCCGGGCTGTCACCGACCACGGCGGCGGCCGTCGCCGTGATGCCCCGCTCCCGCAGGCCCTCGGCCGCGTCCTCCAGGTAGTCGATGGCTTCGCGGCGGCGCACTTCGGTGATCTGAGCGTCGTAGCCGGTCGGGAACGGCAGCGGCGGGTCGGCGGCAACCGCCAGCGGGAGCACGACCTGGACCAATGTCATGGGCACCTGGAGCGCGCGGGCGAGCGCGCCGGCGGGCTCGAGCGCCGCCTCCGCCAGGCGCGAGCCGTCCAGTCCGGCGACGATCTCGCGCGCGGTCCACCCGGCCTCCTTCCCCACTTCCTCGGCCGTTTCGGGCCGGACGAGGAGCACGGGCACGTCCAGCGAGCGGACCAGCTGGTCCGCCACGCTGCCGTACACTGTCCGCCCGAGCGCGCCGCGTCCGTGCGTCGTCATCACGACCAGATCGGCATCGCTTCCGCCTATCCACTGCACCAGGGTCGGCCCGGCCGGTCCCTCCAGCAGGAGCGCGGTCGCCTGAGCTCCACCATCCTTGAGCCGGCGGGCGGTCGAGCGGAGGTAATCCCGCTCGGCCTTCCGGACGGCGAGATCCACCGAGACGTACAGTTTCGCGGTCCGGGGATCGTTCGGGGGCGGTGGGAGCCGGTGCACCAGCACGAGGCGCACCTTCGCCCGTGTGGCCCGAGCGATGGCGGTGGCAGCCGGGATCGCCTGCTCGGCGAATGGGGAGCCGTCGAGAGGCACGACGATGGAGCGGAAGCGGCCGGGAGGCGCTTTCATCCGGCATTCCGAGCGCGCCAGGCGCGAATGGGACAGAACCCGGTAAGCGCGGACCCGAGCGGCACCAGGCCAATGAGGGTGAGATAACGCGATGGGACCGGCAGGGCCCCATAGAGGCCGAGGATCAGGACGCCCAGCACGAGACGAAGGGCCCGATCCCAGGTGGGCATGTTCCGCATGATGCCTCCCTTCTTCGCAGCTATAGTGGAATGGTCAGGACCGCCCCCGGCGCCGCGTGCAGCAGGCGCCGGCCGGTGCTGCCCGCCTCGATGATCCCGGCCGGCCCACCCCGATGGTATCCCACGGCCAGGGTATCCGCGGCCGCCTCGTCAATGGCGGCAAGGACCTGCTCCACGGTTTCGCCGCGGCGGACGGCGAGCCGGGCACTTGGGTGGCTCCGACCCAGCGTCTCCCGCACCCGCTGCTGGAGCCTGGCGGTCCGCGCCAGGGCCGGCGCGGCGGCGTCCGTCTCGCCGGATACGGGAGGCTCCACGGTGACGGTCCGGAGGTCCGCGCCCGTGGCGGCCGCCAGCCGGTGAGCGGTCACCATGACGGTCAGACCCCAGTCGGTACCATCCAGGGCGGCCAGGATACGGCGCGTCGGCGGTGATCCGGGTGGGACGAAGAGGCAGGGTATCCGGCTCCGGCGGGCCACAGCGTCAGCCGTGTCCCCGATCAGGAGCCGGGTCTGAGCCGACCGGCGCTTGCGTCCCAGCACTACCAGGTCGGCCCGCACCTCCTCCGCATGGCGGCAGATCTCGATGCTGGGGACCCCAAAGGCGATGGCCACCGTGACCTGGAGCCCGGGCGCGGCCTGCGCGAGCTCGGGGGCGAGCCAGCTTCCCAGCCGCTCGACCTCGAGCTGGGGCGCGGTCGGGAGCTCGGCGCCGATCGCCAGGCCTCCCACGTCGGCCAGGGCGGGCTGCGGGACCCCCACTACCGTGCGGAGCACGGACACCTCGGCGCCGGTGCCCGTGGCAAGACGCAGCGCGGCCCGAGCGGCCCAGCGGCCGGCGTCCGACTCGTCTACAGCAACGACAATGCGTTGGAGTGTCATTCCTTCCCCCTCATGAGAAGGAACGCTACCCGCCGCCGGATGAAGGGAGGATGAAATCGGGGCGAAGGTGGCGCCACGCGAGCTTCGGCCGCAACTTTCCCCCATGTCCCTCTCCCAGCCTTCCAACCCGGGGCTCGACCGACTGGAACGCCTCGTGACCACGACCTCGGCGCTCATCGCCGAGACGTCGCTGGAAGGCGCGCTCGATCGGATTGTCCTAGTGGCAGCGGACGTCATCGGCGCCCGCTACGCCGCCGTGGGCGTGCTCGGGCCGGACGGCCGGCTGCTCGAGCGCTTCGTGACGTACGGGATCGATGGTGCCACGCGGGCCCGCATCGGGCCGCCGCCTCGTGGCCACGGGATCCTCGGCCTGGTCATCCGGGAGGCTCGCCCGATTCGTCTCCCCGACCTGGCGCGGCATCCGGACTCTTACGGCTTTCCTCCCCATCACCCGGAAATGCACTCGTTCCTTGGTGTGCCGATCGTGGGCCGCCGCGGCGCCTACGGCAATCTCTATCTGACGGAGAAGCTGGGCGCCGAGGTGTTCAGCGAGGAGGACGAGCACATTGCCGTTCAGCTGGCGGCGACCGCGGCCGCGGTGGTGGAGAACGCCCGGCTCCACGAGGAGAGCGCCAGGCTCCTGGAGGAAGTGCAGCTGCTGCATCGCACCCGCGAGCGGTTTTTCGCGATGGTGAACCATGAGCTCCGGAACTCGCTCGCGGCGGTGTACGGTTGGTCGGAGATGCTGGTGCGGAAGAAGGACCCGACGACGGTACCCCGCGCGGCGTTCGAGGTCCTCGACTCGGCTCAGCAGGCCATCGGCCTAATCAACGACCTGTTGGACCTGAGCCGGCTGGACGAGGACCGGCTCAAGCCGGTGATCCGGGCAGTGGATCCCGCCTCCGTCGCGCACAAGGCATTGAGCCGCATGACACCCACCGCCGCGGGTAAGGCGGCCCTGCAGCTCGAGGTGGACGCCGATCTGCCGGCCTGCAATACCGACGCGAGCCGGGTGGAACAGATCCTGGTCAACCTGATGGGCAACGCCATCCAGCACTGCGCACCGGGCGGCGCGGTCCGGATGCAGGTCTCGGCCCGGAATGGGCTGGTGTGCTTTACGGTGGATAACGACGGGCCGGGGGTTCCAGCCGAGGAAGTCGAGCGGATCTTCGACATCTACGTCTCCAGGAAGGAGGGCGACGTCCAGGGGGTGGGACTCGGCCTGCCGCTCTCGCGCCGCCTGGCGCGCCTGCTCGGCGGGGAGCTCCGGGCGGTGTCCCTGCCCGGCCAGGGTCGTTTCGTGCTCGAGCTGCCGGCCGCGCGGCCATCATGAAGAACTCTTCATACCGGCTTGGCGCTGGTTTCATTCTTTGCCTGCGAGATTGCGATCCATGAAAATTCTCGTCGTGGAGGACGACCGGAAGGTCGCCGGGTTCATCGAGCAGGGACTCAAGGAAGAAGGCTACGTAGTTGACGTCGCCCCCGACGGGGACGAGGCCACCATGCTGGCCCACGTCTACGACTACGACATCATCCTGCTCGACGTCGTGCTGCCCAAGAAGAACGGCTTCCAGGTGGCGACCGAGCTTCGGCGCGAGGGGCGGCACACACCGATCCTGATGCTGACCTCGCGCGACGCGGTCGAGGACGTGGTCCGGGGCCTCGACGCCGGTGCGGACGACTATCTCGCCAAGCCGTTCCGCTTCGACGAGCTGATCGCCCGCATCCGGGCCCTGCACCGGCGCGGCGGGGCGGAACGGCTCGAGGTGCTGCGCTACGGGCCGCTCACGCTCGACCGGCTCCGCCACATCGCCACCATCAACGACAAGCGGCTCGACCTCACGCCCAAGGAATTCCAGCTTCTCGAGTACTTCCTGCTGCACCCCGAAGAGGTCGTCCGCCGCACCACGCTCCTGGAGAAGGTATGGGACATGCACTTCGATCCCGAGAGCAACGTGGTGGACGTGCACGTCGGCAATCTCCGGCGGAAGCTGATGCAGGCGGCGGAGGAGCCGCTGCTGGGCACCGTCCGGGGCGTGGGCTTCATGCTGCGCCGGGGGGCGGAATCCACCGAGGTCCTTCCC
>Ga0310810_10000815_pt1 | contig 31646 bp, 25 predicted proteins | sample NCmetagenome_FD_207641 | JGI IMG/M metagenome (GOLD analysis project Ga0310810, IMG submission 207641) | Soil microbial communities from experimental microcosm in Duke University, North Carolina, United States - NC | ecosystem: Engineered > Artificial ecosystem > Soil microcosm > Unclassified ... | reverse complement strand
GCTCGTTCAACTGCGACTGGATATGAAGCGCCTGAATCAGCGGGTTCGGATTGAACAGCAGCTTGAGGAGCGGCCGAAAGAGCGACCGCAGCCAGCGGACGGGCGCGCGGTGCGTCTCGTACAGCGTTTCCTCACCGAACGCGTAGTTCGGCGGGGACGGCTCCGCGCTTGCCAGACGACGATATTCCTCGAGGAGATTCGACCGCACGCCCTTCGGGTCGATGAACTTCTCCAGTTTCACGTTCGCCAGTTCCCGGATCTCTTCCTCGGTGTAGTCCACGCCGCGCTTCTCGCGGATCCGCGAGCGGATCTGCCGCATGATCTGCTCGACGTCGACATTGTCGGAGCGAATGGAAAAGTCAGTCATGTGATGTTCTGTTTTCTGCGGCGCGTCACGAATTCCGGCGCCTGCGCGATGCAGGTTCCCAGAATGCCCAGCGAGCGGACGAGGGCCTTGCCGCCGGTCAATGTGATCTCGGGCGCGCCCTCGCCGACCTGGGGGAAACCGTTCGCGTCGGGCGTCAGCCGCTCCCAGTTGCGGAACAGCCGGCCCCAGGGGCTTTCGAGCACCTGCTGCATCATCCGCCTGGCATTCAGCGGATACCAGAAACTGTCGTGGTAGATCACGCTCGCGATATACGCCCACGGCGCGAGCACCGTCTTCAGGGACCATTCGATGGGTTTTTTCATCGGTCCCCAGTAGATCTTGTGCTGCATCCGCGACGCGAAGGTCATCTTCTTGAACGGACCGACGAAGTGCCAGTTCTCGGCCGCGGCCGACGCGTCGCCGACGATCTCGATGTCGCGCGGATCGCCGCAGCCGAGACCGAGGTCGTGCGCCATCCTGATGAACTTGATCTGCATCGGGTCGAAGCCCATGAGCTTCGCCGCGACCGCGTCGATCGCCACCTGATCGGCGCTGGCCAGCAGCACGTTCTTCACGTGCGGCACCATGCAGCGCGGGCCGGGGCCGTCGCCCGCGAACGTGCCGTCCATCACGGCGAACACGCCGCGGTGAATCTTCTTCTGAATCATGAGCAGATCCACGAGCGTCTCGTGGATGACGGGGTGCGTCCAGTGCCGATGCTCGTTCAGCAGACCTCCAAAGGCGTTCTTCATCGCGCCCGTGCTCGTCGTGAACACGTGCGTCTTCACGGTCGGCAGATGGATGATGTTCTCGCCGATGAAGCGCCTCGGGATCATGAATCCTTTGGGGTACACCTCGTTCAGGCAGGTGAACTTCTTCGTGAGATCCCCAACCGCCTCGCGGATGTTGATCCACTCTTCGGTCTCGTAGATGTGGATGTTCCGCAGGCCGTGCTTTTCGACGACGTTGATCTGTTTGTTCTCGCGCTCGCCGAGATGCGCGTCGATGACCACGGTTCGGTTATGGCAGGCATGAATGAGGCCCGGATCGTACCCGTCCTCCTTCATGGCCGTGATCACGCCGTCGAGCTGCCAGGGCGTCGTCGAGCTGCCCGGAAAAAAGAAATGCCACGAGATATTGACCTTGAGGGCGGTATCGGCGTCCTTGCGGACGACGTCCTGATACCCCGCAAGGTTCATCAGCGAGTGATAGTCGCGCAGCACCGTGGCCGGCGACGTTCGGAGAATCGACACCTGTGTTTTAGCCATTGACGAGACTTGTTCCGTAGAGAATCGCGGCCACCGCGACAGCCCACAAGGCCACGCAGGCGAGCAGCGGTCGATCGTTGAGCAGCATGTCGGCAGGACTGCCGCCTCCCTCTTTCCGATGGACCAGGTAGAGATAGCGGAAGATGCCGTAGAGAGGGAACACGAGTGTCAGGCCCAGATAGTCGGTATGGAACTTCTGCACCGTCTCGGGGCTGACGGTGTAGATCACATAGGAAATCAACGTGGACGCCGTGACCACCGCGATCATCTGGTCCAGCAGGTAGGGGCTGTATTCCTCCAGAATCGGCCGGTGGCCCGTGGCGCCGTCGGCGAGCAGCACGAGCTCGTGCCGGCGCTTGCTCAAGGCGAGAAAGAGCGCGAGCAGCACCGTCAGGATCAGGAGCCAGTGGCTGATCGGAACGTCGATCGCCACCGCGCCCGCCACGGCCCGCAGCACGAAGCCGATCGCGATCGCCAGGACGTCGATGATGACGACGTGTTTGAGCGGCCCGGAGTAGGCGGTTTGCAGCGCGACGTAGCCGAGCGCGACCACCGCAAACGCCGGCCGCAGCATCCATGCGCCTCCCAGGGCGACGATCCCCAGCGCCGCCGCCGTCGCAATGGCGAGGGCCGGGGGGACGGCGCCGGATGCGATCGGGCGATGGCGCTTGAGCGGATGGATGCGATCGGCCTCGCGATCCGCGACGTCATTGATCAGGTACACGACGCCCGACAGCGCGCAGAAGATGCCGAACGCGGCGATCGCCTGTCCGATGGCGTGCGCATCGAGGAATGCGGGGGACGTCCCGCGCTGCCCGAAGAGCAGCCCGGCGAACACGATCAGGTTCTTCGTCCACTGCGCCGGGCGCAGGGATTTCAGGAGGCTGAGCGCGACCGGACGCGATGAGGCGGCGTCGGTGGTGATGGCTGGTATTGTGGTCTGCGCCATGCGCGAGTTGTCGCGTGGCGGGCCGGCGTCGGACCTACTTGAAGCTGGCGATCGCTTCTTTTTCCGTGTCGTAGGTTTCGAACACGGTCAGCAGCTTCGTTATTGCGAGGAGATCCTGAATCCGCTTCGTCAGGTTGAGCAGCTTCAGCTTGCCCCCCTGGCGGCTGACGGTCGTGTACGTCCGCACGATCTCGCCAAGGCCCGCGCTGTCGATGTAGGGCACGCCCTCGAGATTGAGGAGGAGCTGCTTGCGGTCCTGCTGGATGAGGGAATTGATCTTGTCCTTGAGCAGCTCGTCGCCCTCGCCGAGCGTCATCTTGCCCTTCAGGTCGAGAATCGTGACACCGTCCACGAGCCGTTCCTCGATCTGCATAGCCCTCTCTCTCCCAGCCGCTCCGGCAGCCCTACGTAGTCGACGTGAAAAAGACCCGCCAGCGTACTACGATGATTCGAATAGTGTCAAACGTATCAGCGATTTAGGCCTCGGCCTCGCCTCCCCGGTGGGTGACCCCGATGAAGCGCTCCCGGACGGTCTCCACCACGACGTACAGCACCGGGATGAAGATGATGTTCAGGAACGTGGACACCACCATGCCGCCCGCCACCGCGGTGCCGACCGAATGCCGCGCTTCCTGCCCCGCTCCGGACGCAAAGACCAGGGGCAGCACACCCAGGATGAATGCCAGCGAGGTCATCAGGATCGGGCGCAGGCGGATCCTCGCGGCCTCGACCGCGGCCTCGAGAATGGACAGATTGCGTTCGCGAAGCTGCTCGGCGAACTCGACAATCAGGATGGCGTTCTTGGCCGCCAGCCCGATCAGCATCACGAGTCCGACCTGGCAGTACACGTCGTTCGACAGACCGCGGATCCACTGCGCAGACAGTGCGCCGAGCACCGCCAGCGGCACGCCGAGCAGAACCGTGAACGGCAGGACCAGGCTCTCGTACTGCGCCGCCAGCGTGAGGTAGACCAGCAGCAGCGCCAGGCCGAAGATGAGCAGCGACTGCCGGCCCGCCTTCGTTTCCTCCAGCGAAATGCCCGACCATGCGTAGGTCATCCCCGCCGGCAGGACGTTGGCCGCGATCTGCTCCATCTCCTTCAGCGCGTTGCCCGAGCTGACGCCCGGCTTCGGCGAGCCGTTCAGCGTCGCCGATCGGAACAGGTTGAAATGCCCGATGACCTGCGGCGCCGTCGTCTCCTTGATGTTGACGACGCTTTCGAGCGGCACCATCTGATTGTTGCGCGACCGCACGTAGAGCGCCTTCAGGTCGTCCGGGCTCGAGCGGTATCGCTGGTCGGCCTGCACGTAGACGCGATAGGCGCGGTTGTTGAACTGGAAGTCGTTGACGTAGGTCGATCCGAGGAACGTCTGGAGCGCGCCGGTGATCTCGGAGAGCTGGAGCCCGGACGCCAGCGCGCGCTGGCGATCGATGGTGACGACGATCTGCGGATCGTTTGCCGTAAACGGCGTGAAGACGCCCTGCAGCTTCGGCGACCTGTTCGCCGCGCCCATGACCGCATATGCGCCGCGCGCGAGCGTGCTGATGTCCGTCCCCGTCTGATCGAGCACTTGGAACTCGAAGCCGCCGAAGCGGCTCAGGCCCGGAATCGACGGCGGCGAGAACGCGACGACGATGGCGCCCGGGATCGACAGCAGCTTCGGCATGATGCGCCCGATGGCTGCCTGCGTTGAATGCGTGGACCCGCGGCGCTGCTCGAACGGCTTGAGCCGCGCGAAGATGATTCCCTGGTTCGGCGCCGCGCCGCTGAAGCTGAAACCCATGACCGAGAACACCGCCAGCACGTCGGGGTCGTGCAGCATGATCTGCTCCCCCTGCTTCGCGATGTTGCCGGTGTATTCGAGCGACGCGCCTGCCGGCGCCTGCACCTGCGCGATGAAGTAGCCCTGGTCTTCGTCCGGCACGAACGACTGCGGCACGCGGCCGAACACCCAATAGGTGACGCCGAGCAGGATGATGAAGACCGCGACGATCCCCCACCGGACGCGCATCCCGCGCTTGAGCCCCGCGACATACGCGCTCGTGCCGCGCGCGATCCCGAGCTCGAAGAAGGCGAAGAAGCGGTTCTTGCCGTGGTGGCTCCGCTCGAGCAGCAGCGCCGAGAGCGCGGGCGTCAAGGTGATCGCGTTGAACGCCGACAGGGCGACGGCGAAGGCAATCGTCATCGCGAACTGCGCATACAGCCGGCCCGTCGTGCCGGGGAAGAAGGCGATCGGCACGAACACCGCAATCAGGACGAGCGCCGTCGCGACGACCGCGCTGAGCACTTCGCCCATCGCGTCGACGGCGGCCTTGCGCGCCGAGACGCGATATTCCTGGATGTGGCGCTCGATGTTCTCGATGACCACGATCGCGTCGTCGACGACGATGCCGGTGGCGAGGATGACGCCGAAGAGCGTCAGCGTGTTGATCGAGTAGCCCATCAGCTTGATGAAGCCGAACGCGCCGACGAGCGAGACCGGGATCGTGATCGCGGGGATGAGCGTGCTCCGCCACGACTGCAGGAAGATGAAGATGACGAGCACGACCAGGGCGATCGCCTCGGCCAGTGTTTTGAGCACTTCGCGAATCGAGTCGTGCACGACCTCGGTCGTGTCGAGCGCGATCTGCACCCGCATCCCCGGCGGGAAGTTCTTCGAGAGCCGCAGCAGCTCCTGCTGGACGTTCCGCGACACGTCGAGGGCGTTGGCCGAAGGGAGCTGGATGACGCCGAAGCCGACCGCGTCGCGGGCGTTGAAGCGGAGCTGGGTCGAATACGTCTCGGCGCCGAGCTCCGCGTGCCCGACGTCCTTCACGCGCACCAGCGAGCCGCCGCTGCCGGCCTTGACGATGATGTTGTCGAATTCCGACGCTTCGGCGAGCCGTCCCTCGACCCGGACCGAGAGCTGATAGAGCTGACCGGCGGGCGCGGGCGCCTGGCCGAGCGCCCCGGCCGCGACCTGCACGTTCTGCGCGCGCAGCGCGTTGTTCACGTCGTCCGCGGTGATCTGCCGCGCCGCGAGGCGCTGCGGATCGAGCCACAGCCGCATGGAGTACTTGCGCTCGCCGAAGATGGTGACGTCACTGACGCCGGGCACGCGCTTGATCGCGTCCTTCACGTAGACGTCGATATAGTTGCTGAGAAAGAGCGAGTCGTACTGTCCCTGCTCGGAGAAGACCCCGGCCGCCAGCACGAAGCCCGTCGACTGCTTCGCGACCGTGACCCCCAGTTGCCGCACTTCCGTCGGCAGACGGCCGAGCGCGGTCGAGACGCGGTTCTGCACGTCGACCTGCGCGAGGTCCTGGTCGCGCGTGACGTCGAACGTAACCGTGATCGTCGAGAGTCCCGAGCTCGAGCTCGACGACGTCATGTAGAGCATGCCTTCGGCGCCGTTGATCGCCTGCTCGAGAGGCGTCGTGACAGCCGTCTCCACCTCCAGCGCGTTCGCGCCGGTGTAGACGGCGGTCACCGAGATGTTGGGAGGCGCCAGCGGCGGAAACTGCGCGATCGGCATGGTCGGGATCGCGACGAGCCCTGCCAGGATGATCACCAGCGAGCAGACCGACGCGAGGATCGGCCGGCGAATGAACGTGTTGACGAACATTCCTACTGAGCCTTCACCGGGGCGCCGTCCGCGATCTTCTGGATGCCGGCGGTGATCAGCCGATCGCCGGCTTTGAGGCCGCCCTTGACGACGTAGTCGTTGCCCTGGAGCTCTCCGACCTGGACCGGCCGCTGATGGGCGACCAGGCCCTTGTCGGATTGTTCCGCGACGAAGCAGAAGTACTGCCCGTTCACGCGCGAGACCGCCGTGATCGGGATGAGGAGGCCGGGCGCCGACCGCCAGATGACCCGGGTGCGAACGAACTGCTGGACCCTGATGGCGGGCGGCGCCTGGCGCAGCAGACTCTTCGCAAGGACCGTCTGCGTCGCGGGATCCACGCGGGGCGCCACGAACGAGATCGGGTTGGTCGCGATGACGCGGCCCGACGGATCGAGAATCTGGACGGGCAGCCCGATGCGCAAGTCGGGCCCCCGATCGACCGGCACGTCGATGTACGCTTCGAGCCCGGCCTTGTCGTCGATCGTCGTGATGACGGTCGACGTCGTCACCCGATCGCCCTCGCGAATCGCCAGGTCGCCGACGACGCCGGCGGTCGGGGCGGTGAGGCGGTAGTACTGCAGCTCGACGCGCCCTTCACGGACCTGGGCGTCGAGCGAGGACAGATTCGCCTGCGCCGTGTCGAGATTGTGCTGCGCCGTGTCGAACTCGTTCTGGCTGATGGCGCCGGCCTTGAGCAGCGATTGCAGCCGTTCGACCTGCGCCTTCCAGTACGCCACGTCGGCTTCCCGCGCCGCGCGCTGCGACTCGGTATTGTTGACCGTTGCCCTCTGTTTCTCGGGGTCGATCTGAAGGAGCAGAGCGCCGGCCTTCACGTTGTCGCCGGACTTGACGTAAATCTTCGTCACGCGGCCTTCGACCTGCGGCTGGACCGTCGTCGAGTGCAGCGAGCGCACGGTCGAGATGAACTCCGACGATTCCTCGATCGGCGTGGGCGCGAGGGTGACGATCGTCACGCCCGCGGCCGGCGCGCCGCCGCCGCGACCCGGCTGGGCTGCGCCGCCGCCAGCCGGGCCATTGCCGCGTCCGCAGCCCGCGGCTAGAGCGAGACAGAGAAGAAGCGTGGCTTGAGTGCGCATGTGATGGGGATGTTTGTGTCGCCTTAGACGTCGCGAGCGGCGCGACAGGTCCATGAAAAGACGAAGGCCACGCCCGGGGCGTGGCCTGCCGATCGCGCCGGGAGCGCGCCCTGGATCTATACGCCTCCGGCGCCTGCAAACTTACGCGATTGAAAACATTCGCGACAGAATACGGGCCGGCCCTGCGTCGGGCGGAACGGCACCGTCGTCTCCTTGCCGCAGGCTGAGCAGTTGGTGGTCGTCTCCACACGCTCGCGGCCGATGCCGCCGCCGCCCGACGGACGCGCGGCGCGCTTGGCTTTACAGTTCTTGCAGCGCTTCGGTTCGTTCTTGAAATTCTTGTCGGCGAAAAACAACTGCTCGCCGGCGGTCCAGACGAACGGGGCCCCACAGTCCACGCAGTTCAGGGTCTTGTCCTCGAACTCCATCGCTACCTCTCTCACTCGCCCGTTCTATCCCGCCACCCTGACGGGATGCCGGGACCCCGGCATGGTCATCCGGGCCCCGGCCCCAACGCTAATCCGATTCGCGGCGCTGCTTCTTGCGCGTCCGCTTCCGCGCCAGCGCCTGCTTGGCGCGGCGGCGGTCGCCGGGTTTCAGATAGAAGGAATGCTTCTTGATATCCTTGATGATATCTTCCTGCTGCACCTTCCGCTTGAACCGGCGAAGCGCGCTCTCGATGGACTCGCCATCCTGCACTTTCACTTCAGCCAAGCTCGAATACACCCCCTTCGCGGCCGACATCTCCCAGGTCGTCGCTCGGGGCGACGTGCCGCTCTCTGTGGGCCATCTGGATCCGTCGGAATACGCTAGGCTATCACAGGAATCCGCCGATCCCCGGCAGAAAGCTGCGCCCGTCCTTATGGCTGCCAACCTCTTACATCAACGAGACTTAGGGCGAACATGAGGGTGCTCGTCGTCGGCGCCGGCGGGCGCGAGCACGCGCTCGCCTGGCGGCTGTCGCGCGACTCCGGCGTGTCGGCGCTGATCTGCGCGCCCGGCAACGCCGGCATGCGGGCCATCGCGTCAGTGACGGCCGTCGATCCCGCGGATCCGGATGCGCTGCTCGCGCTCACCGAACGTGAGTCGATCGACCTCACCGTGATCGGTCCGGAGCTTCCGCTCGATCGCGGCGTCACTGATCGATTTCGCAGGGAAGGGCGCCGCGTTTTCGGTCCGTCGCGTGCCGCGGCGCAGCTCGAGTGCAGCAAGGTCTTCGCGAAAGCGTTCATGGCGCGCCACGGCATCCCGACAGCGCGCTACCGGGTGTGCGAATCATCCGAGGACGCGCGCCGCGTGATCGCGTCCGGCGAATTCGGACTGCCCGTGGTGCTCAAGGCGGACGGACTGGCGGCGGGAAAGGGCGTCGTGGTCGCGGCGGATCGCGAGGACGCCGAGGCGGCGATCCGCGCCGCGATGGACGAGCGGCAGTTTGGCGACGCGGGCGCGACGCTGGTCATCGAAGAGTGCCTCACGGGTCCGGAAGTGTCGTTCTTCGCGCTGTGTGACGGCACGCGCGCGATTCCGATCGCGTCCGCGCAGGATCACAAGCGGATCTTCGACGGCGATCGCGGGCCGAATACGGGCGGCATGGGGGCGTTCGCGCCCAGCCCGCTCGTCGATGCCGCGATGGAGGCGCGGATCATGCGCGAGATCGTCGACCCGGTGCTGCGCGGCATGCGCGCCGAAGGCACCGAGTATCGCGGGTTCCTCTACGCGGGGCTGATGATGACCTGCGCCGGCCCCAAAGTTATCGAGTACAACGTGCGCTTCGGCGATCCGGAAGCGCAGGCGGTGATGCCGCTCGTCGGGGGCGAGCTGCTGCCGCTGCTGGCGGCGTCCGCGGACGGCCGTCTCGACGCGGATCGCGTCACCCTCCGCGGCGAGGTGTCGGTGGCCGTGGTGCTCGCCGCCGCCGGTTATCCGGGGCCCGTGAAAACCGGCGGGACGATCGCGGGGCTCGACGCCGCGGCTTCGCTCCCGGACGTGGCGGTCTTTCATGCCGGAACGGCCGTCCGCGAGCACGGCAATCAGGTCGTCGCGGCCGGCGGCCGCGTGCTGACCGTCGTCGCGACGGCCACCGATTACCGCGCCGCGATTGATCGCGCGTACGAAGCCGTCGAACTGATATCGTTCGAAGGGATGCAGTACCGGCGGGACATAGGAATGAAGGCGCTCTCTTCACAGGAGCTCAGGAGTGCGGGAGACAGAAAACAAAAAGAGTTCTCGTGATCTCCGGGTCTCCTGTAAATTCGTGACGCATGCCTGACGTTTTGATTTTGATGGGGTCGGACTCGGACGCGCCGGTGATGCAGGCGGCCGTCGAGGCGCTGAACGAGTTCGGTATCTCGAGCGAGATGACCGTCGCGAGCGCGCACCGGTCACCCGAGCGGGTGACCCGGCTGGTGCGCGAGGCGCCCGGGCGCGGCGTGAAGGTGTTCATCGTCGGCGCCGGCGCCGCCGCGCATCTGGCCGGCGTCGTGGCGGCGCACAGCACGCGTCCGGTGATCGGCGTGCCGATCGACTCGTCCGCGCTCAAGGGGCTCGATGCGCTGCTCTCGACAGTGCAGATGCCTCCCGGCGTGCCGGTGGCGACGGTCTCGATCGGGAAGCCCGGCGCCACCAACGCCGGCGTCCTTGCGGCCGAGATCCTCGGCGTCGGCGACACCGCGATCGCCGCGAAGCTCCTGGACTACAAGAGGAAACTCGCTGAGAAAGTAGAGGCCGCTGCGGCAAAACTGGGACAGAGCTGATGTCGGATGCCGGTTATCGGATACCGGGGAACGGACAACCAACAACCAACAACCGACGACCGACAACCGTGAATTATTCCGTCATCACCTTCGGCTGCCGCGTGAATCAGGCGGACTCCCTTCGCATCGAAGGAGATCTGCGCGCGGCCGGCGGAGTCGAGACCGCCTCTCGGGACGCCGACCTCGTCGTCGTCAACACCTGCTCGGTGACGGCGACGGCGGATCAGGGCGCGCGGCAGGCGATCCGCCGGATCGCGCGCGAGAATCCGGCGGCGCGGATCGTGGCGACCGGTTGCTACGCGACGCGCTGCGCCGCGGAGGTCGCCGCGCTGCCGAACGTCGTCCGGGTCGTATCCAACACAGAAAAGCTCGAGTTCTTCCGCGCACAGCGTGGGGGACCCGAAGGATGCGGCTTGTCGCGCATCGAGCCCGGCGTTGCGGGCCGGACTGCCTTTACGATTCGCGTGCAGACCGGATGCGAGGAGCGCTGCGCCTACTGCATCATTCCGGCGACGCGCGGTGGATCGCACAGCCTGCCGCTCGAGGATCTCGTATCGGAGATCCGGCGCGTAGGGGCGGCAGGCTTCAAGGAAATCACCCTCGCGGGCGTCCACCTCGGCTCGTACGGCCGCGACCTGAGTCCCTCGTCTTCGTTGCTCGACCTGCTCCGAGCGCTCGATCGGCTCGGCGGCGACATGACCTTCAGGGTCAGCTCGCTCGAGCCCATGGACTGCACGCCCGCGGTCGTCGATCTCGTCGCGGGCAGCGGCCGCTTCATGCCGCACTTCCATCTGCCGCTGCAGCACGCCAGCGATCGCATGCTCGCGGCGATGCGGCGACCGTATACGCTCGGCTATTACCGCAGCCTCGTCGATGGGATTCGCGCGCGCCTGCCGCACGCCTCGATCGGATCCGACATGATCGTCGGCTTCCCGGGCGAGTCGGACGTCGACTTCGCCACGAATCTCGACTATCTCCCGTCGTCGCCGCTGACGCACCTGCACGTGTTTCCGTACTCGGATCGCCCGGGGACCGAGGCGTCCAGGATGGATGGGAAAGTCCACGGCGGCGTGATCCGCGAGCGGGGAAACGAGCTGCGCCGGATCGGCGCGGAGCTCGCGTCTCGCTTCCGGGAGTCGCAGACCGGGACGGTCCGTCCCGGTCTGACGCTGGAGGACGGAACCCTGGTGGTGACGGACAACTATTTGAAGGTGAGAATCGGGCTCGGATTGGCGCGAAACGCGCGCGTCAGGGTGCGGATTACGTCGCGATTAGATTCGCCAGAATCTGTCCGGGCGATTTCTGGCGAGCTGATTCAGTGATCAACTGCCCGCACGCCGCGCGGATGTCGCGGCCGCGCGACCTGCGGACGGAGACGGTCAGGCCCCGATCCGCGAGAATCTTCGCGAAGCGATTGATGCGCGCATCCCCCGGCCGCTCGTAGGGTATGCCCGCCGCCTCGTTGAGCGGCAGCAGATTCACTTTCGCCTTGATGCCGCTCAGCAGCCGGACCAGCCGGCGCGCGTCATCGTCGCTGTCGTTCACGTCTTTCAGCATCACGTATTCGAACGTGATCCGATCCCGACGCTTCACGGGGAAGCGACGGCACGCGTCGAGCAGTTCACGCAATCCGTATTTGCGGTTGATCGGGACGAGCAGATCGCGCTGCTCCTCGGTCGTGGCATGCAGCGAGATCGCGAGGTTGGGCATGAGCGGCTCGGTCGCGAGGCGCTCGAGCGCCGGAAGGACGCCGACCGTCGAGAGCGTCACGCGGCGCGGGCTGACGGCGGGGCCGTGCTCGTCGGCCAGCATCCGCAGCGCTTTCATCACCGCGTCGTAATTGTGCAGCGGCTCGCCCATGCCCATCAGCACGATGTTGAAGCGCGCGTCCAGCATCCGAAGCTCGCGGGCCAGCACGCGGACCTGACCGGCGATTTCTCCGGCCGTGAGGTTGCGGACGATGCCCATTTTCCCCGTGAGGCAGAAGCCGCAGCGCATCGCGCAGCCAACCTGTGTGGACAGACAGAACGTATTGGCCGGCGTATCGGGAATGAAAACCGCCTCGATGCGCTGGCCGTCCTCGAGCTTGAGCAGGAACTTCGTGGTGCCGTCGATTGAGGTGTCGCGCCGGAGGATATCGGGGGTCGAGACGCGGAATGCCGCGGCGAGGCTGCTGCGGAGGTCGCGGGCCAGATCCGTCATCTCCGCGAAATCGGTGACGCCTCGCTTGTGGACCCACTGGTAGAGCTGCCGTGCGTGAAAACGCGGATGTCCCATCGCCTCGAGCGCCTGCTCGAGCTCCGCGAGGTCCATCTCCGCCAGATCGTGGCGATATTCGGCAAGCATGATTGCGAGGTCCGGATCTTCCATTCTACGCCCGTCGTCCAGCACGTCCTTCCGCAGCTCGACGGATCACTTCTCGGCCGCGCGGCGGTTGCGCGACAGAGGCGGCGCATGGTAACATCGATCTACGAATCGTCTCCTGTAATTCCTTTCCATACAAGCAGTTAGCGGCTCCGAACACGCATGGTCACACGCGAGGTCCTGGATAGCGGTCTTCGTCTCATCACCGAGTCGATGCCGCATGTCCGCTCGGTGAGCATCGGCGTGTGGCTGACGCGCGGCTCGCGGCATGAGCCGGAAGCGCGCAGCGGCATCGCGCACGTGGTCGAGCACATGCTCTTCAAGGGGACGGCGACGCGCAGCGCGGAAGACATCGCCCAGGAAATCGATTCGGTCGGCGGACAGCTCGACGCGTTCACCGCGAAGGAATACGCGAGCTACTACATCAAGGTGCTCGACGAGCACCTGCCGACGGCCGTCGATCTGCTGTCGGACATCGTGATGAATCCGCGCTTCGAGGCGGACGATCTCGACCGGGAAAAGAAGGTGATCCTCGAAGAGATCAAGATGGTCGAGGACACGCCCGACGATCTCGTCCACGAGCTCTTCACGCAGCATTTCTGGGAAGGACATGCCCTCGGGCGGCCGATTCTCGGGTCCAAGGAGACAGTGGAATCCTTCACGCCCGAGACGCTGCGCGATTATTTCCGCACGGCCTATGTCGCGCCGAATCTCATCGTGTCGGCGGCGGGCAACATCGAGCATGCCCAGGTGAGGGATATCATCGCGGGCGCCTTCAGCCGGCTGCCGTCGCTGCGCGAGGCGTACGACGACAGCGCGCCCCACGTCTCGCCGCAGGTGATCGTCCGCGCGAAAGAGCTGGAGCAGAGCCACGTCTGCCTCGGGACCAACAGCTATCCGCAGAACCACCAGGATCGCTACGTCAGCTACATCCTGAACACGCTGCTGGGCGGTTCGATGAGCTCGCGGCTGTTCCAGAACGTCCGCGAGAAGCGCGGCCTGGCCTACGCCGTGTTCAGCGGCCTGTCGGCGTATCGCGACGCGGGCAACATCACGATCTACGCCGGCTGCGCGAACGAAGCGGTGCCCGAGGTGGTCGATCTCTGCGTCGAGGAACTGCGGACGATGAAACAGGCGCCGGTGCCCGATGCAGAACTGCGCCGCGCAAAGGATCATCTCAAGGGCAGCCTGATGCTGAGCCTCGAGAACACCGCCAGCCGCATGTCGCACCTGGCGCGGCAGGAGATTTATTTCGAACGCCACTTCGGTCTCGACGAGACGCTCGCGGGCGTGGAGCGTGTCTCGTCGTCGGACCTGACGCGGGTCGCGCAGGATCTTTTCGGGGACGGCTCGCTGGCGGCCACGATCGTCGGGCCGTCGCCGAGAGAAATGACGCGCGCGCAGCTGAACCTCAGTTGAGCACGCAGGCGAATGCGCGACCGCGAATGAGCCACGCGAGGGGAGCGGGGATCGCAGGGGTCCCCGCGAGCGAGCGTGTAGGGGGGTCCGGCGGGGCGAAGCCCCCCGGTGAGAAATGACGCGCGCGCAGCTGAACCTCAGTTGAGCACGCAGGCGAATGCGCGACCGCGAATGAGCGGCGAATGAGCGATTTCATCAAATGATCCCACGCTACACCCATCCGGAAATGGGGGCGATCTGGAGCGATCGCCGGCGCTACGAGACATGGCTCGAGGTGGAGCTGGCCGCCGCCGACGCCATGGCGGACGCCGGCCTGATTCCGCGCGACGCGGCGCTGGAGCTGCGCGCCCGGGCGTCGTTCGACGTCGCGCGCATCGAGGAGATCGAGGCGACGACGCAGCACGACGTGATCGCGTTTACCACGGCGGTCGCCGAGCGCGTCGGCCCTGCGGCGCGCTGGCTGCACTTCGGCCTGACCTCGTCGGACGTGCTCGACACCGCCCAGGCGATCCAGATGCGCGAGGCCTGCGGCCTCATCATCCGCAACGTCGGCCTGCTCATGGAGGCGGTGCGCGAGCGGGCGGAGGAGCACCGCCGCACGCCGATGATCGGCCGCACGCACGGCGTCCATGCCGAGCCGATGACCTTCGGCTTGAAGCTCGCACTGTGGTACGCGGAGTTGCAGCGCGATCTCGATCGGCTCCTGCGCGCGCGCGACGTCGTGTCGGTCGGGAAGCTGTCGGGCGCCGTCGGCACCTTCGCGCACCTCGATCCGGCGATCGAGGCGCGCGTCTGCGAGCGCCTCGGACTCGAGCCCGCGCCGGTTTCCTCGCAGGTCATCCAGCGGGACCGCCACGCGGAGCTGCTGTCGGCGCTCGCGATTACGGCGGCGTCGCTCGAGAAGTTCGCGCTCGAGATTCGCGGGCTGCAGAAGACCGAGATCGGCGAAGTGGAGGAGCCGTTCGGCAAGGGGCAGAAGGGTTCGTCGGCGATGCCGCACAAGCGCAACCCGATCGGCTGCGAACAGGTCGTGGGGCTCGCGCGGCTGATTCGCGCCAATCTGATGGCCGCGCTCGAGAATGTGGCGCTCTGGCACGAGAGGGACATCTCCCACTCGTCGGTCGAGCGCGTCATCCTGCCCGACAGCTTCATCGCCCTCGATCACATGCTGCGCCGGTTCACGCGGATCGTCCGCGGTATGGTGGTCTATCCCGAACGCATGCGCGAGAATCTCGACCGCTCGAGAGGCGTCGTATTCTCGGGCACGGTGCTGCTGGAGCTGGCGCGGCGCGGCGTATCGCGCGAACAGGCGTACGAGTGGGTGCAGCGGAACGCCATGCGCGCGTTCCACGAGCAGCGCGGGTTCAAGGAGCTCCTGCTCGCGGATCCGGACGTGATGAACGTGATGAAGCCCGCGGACGTCGAGAAGGCGTTCTCGCTCGACGATCAACTCAGGAACGTCGATGCGATCATGAACCGCGTCTTCGCAGGGTCGGCGGCGTTGACTTCCGCCTGAAGGCGGAAGCCACCGTGTATTTGGCTTCCGGCTTTAGCCGGACGATCCGGAGACAAATGAAAGCTCGAGTGTTCGTCACATTGAAGCCGTCCGTGTTCGACCCGCAGGGGCATACCATCGTCGATGCCCTGCATTCGCTCGGCTACAAGGGCGTCGGCGACGTGCGGCAGGGCAAGTTCTTCGAGCTGGAGCTGTCGGCCGCTTCCGCGGATCAGGCGCGCGCGCTCGCGTCGGAAGTGGCGGACAAGGTCCTCGCCAACCCGGTCATCGAGAGCTACCGTGTCGAAGTGGAATAGCGCAAGCGAGCGCCGGAGTTAGACAATGAAGTTCGCCATCGTCGTCTTCCCGGGTTCGAACTGCGATCACGACAGCTACCACGCGGCGAGACACGTGCTCGGACAGGACGCCGCGTGCATCTGGCACAAGGACACGAGCCTCAAGGGCGCGGACGTCGTCATTGTGCCGGGAGGCTTCGCGCACGGCGATTACCTGCGGACGGGCGCGATCGCGCGCTTCTCGCCGATCATGCCCGCCGTCGTCGACTTCGCCCGCCGAGGCGGCCCCGTGCTGGGCATCTGCAACGGATTCCAGATCCTGCTCGAGGCGGGCCTGCTTCCGGGTGCCATGCTGCGGAACAGCGATCTGCGGTTCCACTGCGAGCACGTGATCGTGCGCGTCGAACAGACCGACACGGCATTCACGTCGAGCGCATCGGTCGGGCAGCGCCTGCGGCTTCCGATCGCGCACGGCGAAGGCAACTACTTCGCCGACCCGGCGATCGTCCGCGATCTGGAGGCGTCGCGCCGCGTGATCTTCCGGTACTGCGATGAGCGCGGCGACGCAACGGCGGCGTCGAATCCGAATGGCGCCGTGAACAACATCGCCGGTATCTGCAACGAGACGCGAAATGTCGTCGGACTGATGCCGCATCCGGAGCGCGCGTGCGAATCGTCGCTCGGCAGCACCGACGGGCTCGTGCTCTTCGAGTCGGTCGTCACGACTCTTGCGCAGGAAGGCGCGATCAGAACGGCATGAGCATCAATCAGGCGGTTCTGGAGCGGCACGGCCTCAGGCGCGGCGAGTACGATCGCATCGTTGCCGCGCTGACGCGCGAACCGACGGAGACCGAGCTGGGAATCTTCTCGGTGATGTGGTCGGAGCACTGCAGCTACAAGAGCTCCCGGATCCATCTGAAGAAACTGCCGACCAGGGGCTCTCGCGTTCTTCAGGGCCCGGGCGAGAACGCCGGCGCGGTGAGCATCGGCGACGGGCTGGCGGCGGTGTTCAAGATCGAGTCGCACAATCATCCGTCGTTCATCGAGCCGTATCAGGGAGCCGCCACCGGCGTCGGCGGCATCATCCGCGACATCTTCACCATGGGCGCACGCCCGATCGCGCTGTTGAACGCGCTCCGCTTTGGTCCGCTCGATGGCCCGGACGGCCCGCGCACGCGGCGCATCATGGACGGCGTGGTCCGCGGCATCGGCGGCTACGGCAACAGCATCGGCATCCCGACCGTCGGCGGCGAGATCGCCTTCGAGGAGGCGTACGCCGGCAACCCGCTCGTCAATGTACTGTGCCTCGGGATCGTCGAGGCCGACGCGATCGTGAAAGGGAAGGCGTCCGGCGCGGGCAATCCGGTGTATTACGTGGGCGCGAAGACCGGCCGCGACGGCATCCACGGCGCGACGATGGCGTCGGCGGAATTCGACGAGAAATCGGCGGAGAAGCGACCGGCGGTGCAGGTCGGGGATCCGTTCATGGAGAAGCTGCTGCTCGAGGCGTGCCTGGAGCTGATGGCGACCGACGCGTTGATCGGCGTGCAGGACATGGGAGCCGCCGGGCTGACCTGCTCCACCTGCGAAATGGGATCGCGCGGAGGCGCGGGCGTCGAAATCGACGTGAGGCACGTTCCGCAGCGCGAGACGGGCATGACGCCGTACGAAATCATGCTCTCGGAATCGCAGGAGCGGATGCTGCTCGTCGTCAAGAAGGGGCGCGAGGCCGAGGTCGAGGCGATCTTCGAGAAGTGGGACCTGCACGCCGCGCACATCGGCGAGGTGACCGGCGACGGGCTGATGCGCGTGAAGGACCACGGCCGCGTCGTCGCGGAGATTCCGAACGCGGCGCTCGTCGACCAGGCGCCCGTCTACGATCGTCCGGCGGCGCAGCCGGCCTACATCGACGAGGCGCGCTCGTTCGATCCAGACGCGCTCCCGCCCGTTGTCCCGACCGAAGCCCTGCTGCGGCTGCTGGCGGCGCCGACCATCGCGAGCAAGCGCTGGGCGTACCGACAGTACGACACGATGGTGCGGACCAACACGATCGCGCCGGCCGGCCTGTCGGCGGGCGTCGTCCGCGTGAAGGGCACGAGCCGGGCCCTGGCGATTGCGACCGACGGCAACGGCCGCTATTGCTATCTCAATCCCCGCCGAGGCGCGATGCTCGCGGTGGCCGAAGCGGCCCGCAACGTCGCCTGCGCCGGCGCCATGCCGATCGGCGCGACCAACTGCCTGAACTTCGGGAGCCCCGAGCGGCCCGAGATCATGTGGCAGTTCGTGGAAGCCGTGGAAGGGATCGCCGAGGCCTGCCGCGCGCTGGACGTCCCGATCACTGGCGGGAACGTGAGCCTGTACAACGAGACGGACGGCCGCGCGATCTATCCGACGCCGATCATCGGCGTCGTCGGATTGATGGACGATGCGTCGCGGGTCGTGACTCGAACGTTCAAGGGCAGCGGCGACGCCGTGATCCTGCTGGGCGAGGACGGAGCCGAGCTGGGGGGCAGCGAGTACCTGAAAACGATTCACGGTCTCGTGCGCGGCGACATTCCCGCGCTGGACCTGACACGTGAGCACGCGTTGCAGACGCTCGTCGTCCGGCTGGCGTCGCGTGGATGGCTGAAGTCGGCGCACGATTGTTCGGACGGTGGGATCGCGGTGACGCTGGCAGAGAGCTGTTTCGATACGGAGGGAACCGGGGCGTCCGTCGAGCTCGCGGCGACCTCCGAGCTCTTCAGCGAGACGGCATCTCGGATCGTTATCTCCGTTGAGGCGTCCAAAGAGAAGGACGTCCTGACCGAGGCGTCGGCCGGAGGCGTTCCCGCGCGCCGGATCGGAACGACTGGCGGCACGCGGCTCGCGATCAGCGCAGGCGGCGAGAAGGCGATCGACGTGCCGGTCGCCGCCGCCGAGCGCGTCTGGTCGACGGCAATCGAGCAATTCTTCAAACGGGCGGTAGCCTGAAAATGGTACGGAACGAACGAGCGGCAGCGAGCGCGCGGGGGTTCGGGGGCGGAGCCCCCGATAAATTCAACGACGAGTGTGGCGTGTTTGGGATCTTCGGCCATCCCGAGGCCGCGAACCTGACGTACCTCGGACTGTACGCGCTGCAGCATCGCGGGCAGGAGAGCGCGGGCATCGCGACCTCGGACGGGGAAAAGCTTCGTGTCTCGCGCGCGATGGGCCACGTCGCCGAGGCGTTCGACGAGCGCACGCTCGACACGCTGCCGGGCCACATCGCCATCGGGCACACGCGGTACTCGACGGCGGGCGAGAGCCGCCTTCAGAACGCGCAGCCGATCCTGATCGATTGCGCGCACGGCCAGATCGCCATCGCGCACAACGGCAATCTCGTGAACGCCCGCGAGCTCCGCGATCGGCTCGTCCGCGACGGCTCGATCTTCCAGACGAACAGCGACACCGAAGTCGTGCTCCACCTCTATGCGCGATCGCGCGAGCATACCGTCGAGGACGCGCTGGCCGAGTCCATCGCCCAGATCACGGGCGCATTCTCGCTGGCGCTTCTGACGAAGGACCGCCTGATCGCGGCGCGCGATCCGCACGGGTTCCGCCCGCTCGCCCTCGGCCGGCTGGACGACGCCTACATTGTCTGCTCGGAGACGTGCGCGCTCGACCTGATCGGGGCCACCTACGTGCGCGACGTCGAGCCGGGCGAGCTGCTGATCATCAGCGACGGCGGCCTGCGATCGCTGCGGCCGTTTCCCCCCGCGCCGCTGGCGCATTGCAGCTTCGAGCACGTGTATTTCGCACGCCCCGACAGCTACGTCTTCGGCCAGAGCGTGAACGAGGTCCGCACCGAGCTCGGGCGCATCCTCGCGAAGGAATCGCCGGTCGAAGCCGACGTCGTATCCCCGATTCCGGACTCCGGCGTCTGCGGCGCGACCGGCTTTGCCGAGGCGTCCGGCATCCCGATGCAGATGGGATTGATCCGCAACCACTACGTCGGCCGTACGTTCATCCAGCCGCAGCAGGCGATCCGGCACTTCAGCGTGAAGATCAAGCTGAATCCGGTCAGGAGCGTCCTGGACGGGCGGCGGGTCGTGCTGATCGACGACTCGATCGTCCGCGGGACGACCAGTCGGAAGATCGTGAAGATGGTCAGGGCCGCGGGAGCCAAGGAAGTGCACATGCGGATTGCGTGTCCGCCGACGATCTCGCCCTGCTTCTACGGCGTCGACACGCCGAGCCGTTCCGAGCTGATCGCGGCCACGCACTCGCTCGAGCAGATTCGCGAGTTCATCGAGGCCGACAGCCTCGCGTATCTCAGTCTCGACGGCCTGCTTCGCGCCGTGGGGAAGGGGCGCAACGGGAAGTCCTACTGCACGTCGTGCTACACGGGGGTCTATCCCGTGGCGATCCCGCAGAACCAAAAGGCGTACTTGCAGCTCGCGCTCAAGGCCGTCGAATGACCGTGCGGCTCACGGCGGCGGGCGTGCTGTTCTGCGCAGCCGCGCTCGCGGCGCAGCCGGCGGCGCGCGAACAGGCGGCGTCTCCGGCGCAGCTCAAGGCCGCCATCGACAACCTCGGGAAATTCGACGCGGCCACGCGGACGGCGGCCGCCCGCGCCGTCCGGCGGACGGCTGCGGCGCAGGCGGTTCCCGCTCTCATCGCGGCGGCTTCGGAGCACGCCGACGGCTACGTCCGGTTCCGGGCGCTGGTGCTGCTCTCCGGATTCAACGACCCACGCGCCAGGGACGTGATGAGCGCCTCGCTCGACGATCCGAACGATCGTCTGCGCACGGTCGCGTACGCGTATTTCGAGCACAATCCCGAGCGCGGCATGGCGGCGCGCCTGCTCAAGGCGCTCGACAAGGAGAACGGTGAATTCGTGCGGCCGGCGCTGACGCGCGCGCTCGCCGCCTATGGCGACGATCCGACGGTCCAGAAGGCGCTCGCCGATCTGGTGATGCGGGGCCAGGACGTGTATCGGAGCGCCGTCATCGAGGCGCTCGGCGATTATCACGCGGCGTACGCCCTTGCGCCGATCATGAATGTCGCGAAGCAGGACGGTCCCCTGCAGGAAGACGCGATCCTCGCGATGGGCAAGATCGGCGACAAGCGCGCCCTCGAGCCGCTCGAGGCGCTTCAAAAGTCCGCGCCGCGCGTGCGGCAGCCCGCGGTCGCCGCCTCGATCTGCCTGCTCGGCGTCAACTGCGGATCGCACCAGAAGTTCGTGATCGACACGATGACGTTCGCGGCGGCCAATCTTGGTTTCCAGGACCTGCTGCGCGCGGCCTCGCGCGCCCTCGGCGCGCTCGGCGCGGCCGGACGGCCGGACGCGATGTCGGCCCTCGCCGATGCCGGGATTCCCGCGCGCGATCCGGTCCGTTCGCCCATTGCGCTCGCCTTCGGCACGATCGCGCTGCGCAACACGCCGCTCGCAGTCAAACTGCTCGCCGCGCGGCCCGATCTGCGCGACGCCGCGCTGCTCCTGCGCGATGCCTTCGACATGCTCGAGGAAGACTTCGAAGAAGAGCGATTCTTCGCGACCGTGCGGCACACGTACTGGCAGGCGCCCGTGGGATCGCCGGACCGCAAGGTCGCCGACGCCTTGATCCAGGCGCTGGAGTTTTGATGAGGGCGAACGAGCGCGTAGGGGGGCGCGGGGCGAAGCCCCCCGCCTGAAAATGGACTACAAGAAGGCCGGCGTCGACATCGACGCCGGCAATGAAGTCGTCCGGCGCATCAAGGGTCTCGCGCGCGGCACGTCCCGCCCCGGCGTGCTCTCGGATCTCGGTTCGTTCGGCGGGCTGTTTCACATGGCGGCTGCCGGCCGGCGCGATCCGGTCCTCGTCGCGAGCGCGGACGGGGTGGGCACGAAGCTGCGCGTCGCCTTCATGAGCGGCATCCACGGGACGGTCGGGATCGATCTCGTCAACCACTGTGTCAACGACATCCTCGTCCAGGGCGCCACGCCGCTCTTCTTTCTCGATTATCTCGCGACGGGACGGCTCGATCCCGACGTCGCCGTCCAGGTGGTCGAGGGCCTCTCCCGCGCGTGCCGCGATAACGGCTGCGCGCTGCTCGGGGGCGAGACCGCCGAGATGCCCGGCTTTTATGCGGACGGCGAGTACGACATCGCCGGCTTCATTGTCGGCTCGGTCGAGCGCGAGCGGCTGATCGACGGCCGGGCCATCGCGCCGGGGGACGCGTTGATCGGCCTGCCCTCGTCGGGCCTTCATACCAACGGGTATTCGCTGGCGCGGAGCATCGTGTTCGATCGTCTGCAGTTGAAGGTTCACGATCGCGTGCCGGAGCTCGGCGCCACGGTGGCCGACGTCCTGCTGGCGCCGCACCGATCGTACCTGCCGCTGATCGGACCGCTGCTCGCGAGCGGCCGCATCAAAGGGATGGCGCACATCACGGGCGGGGGAATCACCGACAATCTTCCGCGCGTGCTGCCGCCGGGCACCGAAGCCGTCGTCCGTCCGGAGTCCTGGGAGACGCCGCCCGTTTTCCGCTGGCTGCAGGCGGCCGGCGCCGTGTCCCGCGAGGACATGTTCCGAACGTTCAACATGGGGATCGGGCTCGTGCTGGTGGTGGCCGCCGCCGACGCGGAGGGCGTGCTGGGAGCGCTCCGCGCCGCCGGCGAGTCGGGCGCAACGCCAATCGGCGTCATCGCGGCCGGCCCATCCCACGTCCGATACGATGGCTGGGGTCAGACCCCACGCCATCCTTAATTGTCCGGAACCGAATCAAGTGGTCGGTTTCTTCGCACCTTCACAGCTCATTCAGGACATACAGCCAGTTGGGTGGTCGATCGAGGGGTCCGCGATCGATTTCGAAAGGCGGTCGACTCGAATCACCTTGCCAGGCGCTGCACCATGGCCACGCATCCGCAAGCTCCACATAACCGGCTCTCAGCGCGTTCTGCTCAACGTAGCGCAGCGCGGTAAAGTAGTGTGGCTCATCGTGTACGGCGACACAGCGGTATCGGCTTTGAAAGACAGCGCCTGTTCCCTGCGTGCCTCTTTTCCAGTGCCATAGCCTGGCGTGATCGCCCGTGAGCTGCTGGATGAATCGGGGAATAGTGTCGTCTTGCTCCGGCCATAGCACAAGATGAAAATGGGTGCGCATTAGACAGTGTCCAATTATTCGTACCCGATGTTTCCTGCGAGCGGCTTCCATCAGTTCCTCGAACCCGTCATAATCGTCGGAACTCTCGAAGATAGAACCCTTTCGCGACCCTCGATTGCACACGTGATACACGAAACCGGCTGGCGTTTTCCTTTTGGGTCTCGGCATGACTTCTGGCAATTCGCAATCGACTTGCCACTCGACGAAAGGCGATTTCCCCATTTGCCGGGGTCAGACCCCGTGCTATCCCTAATTGCTCGGACTCAGCGATGCCGCGATGGGGACTGACACCGCGCGGCGGATCGCCGTGCTCATCTCAGGGCGCGGCAGCAATCTGCAGGCGCTGATCGACGCCATCGCGGATCGACGCCTCCGCGCGGAGATCGCCCTGGTGATCTCGAACCGCGCCGACGCCGCGGGACTCGAACGGGCCCGCGCCGCGGGCATCGAGACGTTGACGATCTCCCATCGCGACTATCCGGCGCGCGAGGCGTTCGAGGAGGTCCTCGTACGCGAGATTCGCCGCCGCCGCGCCGCGCTCGTCTGCCTCGCCGGATTCATGCGGCTGCTCGGACGCACTTTCCTCGACGCCTTCCCCAACGCCATCCTCAACGTCCACCCCTCGCTGCTTCCGGCGTTCCCCGGCGTCGACGCGCAGCGCCAGGCGTGGGAGCACGGCACGAAAGTCGCCGGTGCGACCGTCCACCTCGTGACGGGAGACCTCGACGGCGGCCCCATCGTCTGTCAGGCCGCCGTGCCGGTCGCCGACGCCGACACGCCGGAGACGCTCGCCGCTCGGATCCTGGAACAGGAGCACCGCATTTATCCCGAGGCCGTGGACATCGTGCTGGACGGCGGGTGGACGATCCAGGGGCGGCGATTCCGTCCCGCCGCGCCAGCCGCGCGCTGACCGCGGGATCGGCCTACGGCCGGATGGCCGGCTCCAGCGTGAGCACGGCGACTTCCGGCGGACAGTTGATGCGCACGGGCACGTACACCGTGCCGATGCCGCGGCTGACGAAGATCGTCGTCCCGGCGCGCTGCGCGATGCCGGCAATCACTGGAAACTCGCGCGCCGCGATCGGACCCACGCCCGGCAGGACGATCTGCCCGCCATGCGTGTGTCCGCTGATGACGGCGGGGATCGCCAGTTGCTGCGCCTCCATCAGCCGCTTCGGCGTGTGGGCGAGAAGAATCGCGTGCGGGAGAGCGCCGCGCATCACGTGCGCGATGTCGGTCACCTTGTAGGTCCAGAAGCGCACGCCCGCGAAGTCGATCGCCTCGCCGCGAATCGTGAGCCTCGTGCGCGCGTCCTTCAGGACGGCGAACCCCTTCGCGGCCAGCGCCGCCGGCATGTCCCGATCGTCGTCATGATTGCCGAGGATCGCGATCACGCCGTGCGGCGCCGACAGCGGCGCGAGCGCCTCCGCCGCCGGATGCATGTAGCGGTGATCCCGCCACGACACGTAGTCGCCGCCCAGGACGATGAGATCGGGCTTCTCCGCCATCAGCATGTCGACCGCCGTTGCGACCATCTCGTGCGAGACGGTCTGGCTCCGGTGGATGTCGGTGAGAATGCCGAGCCGCACGCCGCGCAGCGCCTCGGGCAGTCCGGCGACAGGAAACGTACCGCGCGTCAGCTCGATGTGATGGCGTTCGTACAGGAAGCCGTGCGCCGCGCCGCCCGTGGCGCCGCCGATGGCGGCCGCGCCCAGGTATTTCAGGAAGACGCGTCGCGAGGACACGTTCCATCTTATAGTACGAGCGCCCATGGATCTGATTGCGGAACTCGAATGGCGCGAGCTGTTGTACGACGCCTCGGAAGGCCTTCGCCAGGCCCTCGCCGCCGGCCCGATCACCGGCTACATCGGATTCGATCCCACGGCGGCGAGCCTCCATGTGGGCAGTCTGCTGACCGTGATGGGCCTCGCGCGCCTCCAGCGCGCGGGCCACTCGCCGATCGCGATCGTCGGCGGCGGCACGGGACTGATCGGCGATCCGAGCGGCAAGACGCAGGAGCGGACCCTGCTGACGCTCGATGAGGTGCGCGCGAACGTCGACGGCATTCACGCGCAGCTCGCCCGATTCCTGGATTTCGATCGCCCCGGCAACCCCGCGAGAATCGTGAACAACGCGGACTGGCTCGTGCCGATGGACCTGATGTCCTTCCTGCGCGACGTCGGCAAGCACTTCACCGTCAACTACATGATCGGGAAGGAATCGGTGAAGCGGCGCCTCGAGAGCGAAGACGGCATTTCCTTCACCGAGTTCAGCTATCTGCTCATGCAGGCGTACGACTTCGTGATGCTCTACGACCGCTACGGCTGCACGCTGCAGATGGGCGGAAGCGACCAGTGGGGCAACATCACGGCCGGCATCGATCTGATGAGGAAACTGCGCGGCGTGCACGCGCACGCCCTGGTGTGGCCCCTGATGGCGACGAGCACCGGGGTGAAGTTCGGCAAGACGGAAGCGGGCGCCGTCTGGCTCGACCCGGCGCTGACGTCTCCGTTTCGCTTCTATCAGTTCTGGCTCAACACCGACGACCGCGACGTCGTCCGGTACTTGAAGTTCTTCACGTTCCTCACGCAGGACGAGATCGCGCCGCTGGCGCGCGCGACGGCCGAGCACCCCGAGCGGCGCGAGGCGCAGCGGACGCTCGCACGCGCGGTGACCGCGCTCGTGCACGGCAACGACCAGGTCGAGCGCGCCGAACGCGCGGCGGAGGTGCTCTTCTCGGAGAGGATCGGCGATGCGGCGGTCGAGGACGTCCTGACCGTGTTCGAAGACGCGCCGTCGACCGAGATGACGCTGCCTGGCGACGGCATGGCGCTGGTCGAAATGCTCACGGCGACCAGGCTCGCGCCGTCGAAGAGCGAGGCCGTTCGGCTGCTGAAGAGCGGCGGCATCTACGTCAACAACACGCGAGCGAAGGACGAGCGGGCCCGCCTGACGGCCGCCGACGCGATCGGCGGAGAGGTCTTCGTCCTGCGCAAAGGCCGCAAGGACCATCACATCGTGAAACTGCGCCGCGGCGCCTAGCCCGAACGCGCCGTCGACGCGCGCTACTCAGATCGCAGCACGATCATGGGATCGACGTGAGCCGCGCGCATGGCGGGGATCAGGATCGCCGGCACGGCGACCGCGAGTAGAAGGAGAACCGCTCCGGCGAATGCTGCCGGATCCACGGGCCCGATGCCGAAGAGGAAACCCGACATCGCGCGCGCGACGCCAGCTCCGAGCAATCCTCCGATGGCGATCCCAAGCACGGTCAGACGGAGACCGTCGCTCAGCACCAGCCCGAGCACGCGGCTCGGAGTGGCACCCAGCGCCAGTCGTATGCCGAGCTCCGGCGTCCGCTGCGCGACCGCGTGCGAGAGCACGCTGTAGAGGCCAATCGCCGCGAGCAGGACCGCCAGCGCCGCGAACGACGACAGCATCACGACGGCAAATTGGCGCGTGCCGAGCGATCGCGCCACGATGTCGCTCATCCGCCGGATGTCGAAGACCGGAACGTCGCGATCGACCGACCAGATGCCGTCCCGCACGGCGCCGGCCAGCGAAACCGGATCGGCCGTCCGGCTTCGAACGATGAACACCGCACTGGCCGCCGCCTGGCTTTCAACCTGAAACACCGACGTATAGATCGTCGGATTGATCGTCGAGTCCAGCGATTCGATGTGGACGTCGCCCGCGACGCCGACAATCGTCAATTTGCGCCCGCCCCAGACCAGACGCCGGCCCACCGCGCTTCCGCTCGGCCAGAAGCGGCGCGCCATCGACGCGTTCACGATCGCCGAGGGCGGCGATTGCGGCGTGTCCTGGGCGCCGAAGCCCCGTCCCGCGAGCACGGGAATCCCCATTGCCGCGAAATAGTCGTCGCTGACGAGCGCGTTGTTCGCCCATCGGACCGATCCGATGTCCTCGTTCTCGAGAATGAAACCGATCTGCCGTTCGTCCGCGAGCGGGATGTGGGTCGTGAGCGCCACGGCGGTGACCTCGGGAATTCGCGCGAGCCGCTCCAGGATCGAGCGTTCGGCCGCGCGCCGATGGTCGTTCGAGGGGTACCGCTGCCGGTTGAAGTTCGTGCGCGCGACGAGGACCCCGTCAATCGAGAAGCCGGGCGGCACGCGCAGCACGTCGACCAGGCTGTGCAGCAGCAGCGCCGCGCCAATCAGGAGCACGACCGCGCTTGCGGCTTCGACGACGACCAGCGCGGGCCCCACGCGGCGACGGGCGAGCGACGCGCTCTGGCGGCCGGCCTGCTTCAGGTGGTCGCTGATATCAGGCCGCGTCGATGCGATCGCCGGTGCCACGCAGCATACCAATCCGGTCACGAACGAAACGATCGACGTGAACAGCAGCACGCTCGGATTGAGACGCGCGTCCATCAGCCCCGCCACGAACGACGGCGAAAGAGTCCTGACGAGGCTGACGATGCCGGCAGCGAGGCCGCTGCCGAGCGCAGCGCCAGCGAGCGTGAGCAGCAGGCCTTCGGCGAGCAGCAACCCGACGAGCCGCGGAGCGCTGGCCCCCAGCGCGCGTCGAACCGCCATCTCACGCTGCCGGACCGCCCCGCGCGCGAGCAGCAGGTTGGTGACGTTGGCGCAGGCGATCAGCAGAACGAACAGGACCGCTGCGGCAAGCGTGACGAAAATGGGCCGCACTCGGGCCGCGGCTCCGGCTCCGAAGGGCTCGAGCGAGACTTGCAGCCGCGCGTTCCCGGAATAGATGTCGGCATGCTCGCGCTGGAACTCGCCTGCGATGCGGACGACGTCGTCTTCCGCCTGGACGCGTGAAATCCCGGCTCTGAGGCGAGCGACGATGTTCACGGGGAAGTCGGCGGCGCGATCCTGGATTTCGCGCGGGGTGAAAGCCATCGGCACCCAGAGCGCCGGCGGTTCTCCAATGCTTGCCGGCGTGAACGGAAACTCGAATCCGGCCGGCATGATCCCGATCACGATGTAGGGCTGCTCATTGAGGCGGACGAGAGTGCCGAGGACCCCGCTATTCGCCCCAAACCGCCGTTGCCAGAACTCATAGCTGAGTATGGCGACCCCCGCCGCGCCGGGCCGATCCTCGGCCTCTGAGAACGTACGGCCGGCCATCGGCGCAACCCCGAGCGTGGAGAACAAGGAGTGCGTGACGCGCTGCGCCCGGATGCGAGCGGGCTCGCTGCCGCCGGTCAAGTTGAAGGCGGCGTCCTCATAGCCGGCGACTGATGCGAACGTCCGGTTCCGGTCGCGGTAATCGATGTACTCCGCGGGCGACGTTGCCAGCGACACATCGCCGATCTGCGGGAATTTCTGGCGCAGCGCGACGAGACGATCCGGCTCGCGATACGGCGCGGCGCGCAGCAGCACGGCGTCGATCACGCCGAACATGGCCGCATTCACGCCGATGCCGAACGCCAGCATCGTCACGGCGAGCGCCGTATGCGTGCGGGTCTTCATCAGGACCCGGAAGGCATACCCGAAGTCCCGCAGAATGCTGCCCATATTCATCGTGTGACGTGACACGGCACCGGATGGTTGGCGCGCTATCCGGTGAATCGGCACTTCAGCAGCGTATAGACGGCGTCCACCCCGTCAATCCACCGCATCTTCTTGCCTTCGTCCATTCGGCGCGGATTGTACGAAATCGGGACCTCGACGATGCGGCGGCCGGCGCGGAGGAGCCGCGCGGTGAGCTCGGGCTCGATGTCGAATCCGACGCAGCGCAGCCGGAGTCCCACCAGCGCTTCGCGCCGCATCACCTTGTAGGCCGTTTCCATGTCGGTCAGCCGGCCGCCGAACAAGACGTTCGTCAGGACCGTGAGGAACCGGTTGGCAGCGCGTGTTCTCGCAGGCACCCGGCCGGTCGGCGAGAGAAAGCGCGAGCCATACACCACATCGGCAGCGCCCTCGACGATCGGTTTGAGGAGCTGGACGTACTCGGCCGGGTCGAGCTCGAGATCGGCATCCTGCACGAGCAGCACGTCGCCGGTCGCGAAGGCGAGTCCCATGCGGACCGCGGCGCCTTTTCCGAGATTGATCGGGCTGTGGTAGACATGCACCGGCAGATCCTGCCGGAGGCGGCGCTCGTCGATCGCGCGGCGCGTCCCGTCGGTGGATCCGTCGTTCGCAATAACGATCTCCTTCTCGATCCCGGCGAGCTCGACGGCCGCCACGCGCTCGAGCACTTCGTGGATGGTCTGCTCTTCGTTGTAGACAGGAATGATGACGGATAAACGCATGGGCGCGCGCGGCGTCGCCGCCACTATAGCGCTTTTGCTCGCCGCGCTTGGCGCGGCGTGGTCCGCCGTCGTGCTCGTGGCGGGCGGCTTCACAATTCACGTCGGATCGCTGGCGTTGACCTCGCGCGATCCGCTGCGGCCGCTCGCGATAGCGGTCGCCCTCGTGCTGGCCGCGCGGATCCTTCTCCCGCGCGGTGCGTTCGCGGCAAGGGTGCGCGCAATCGTGGGTACGCCAGATCGCTGGGCCGCGCGCACAGCCTGCGCGGCCGCCGCGGCGACGCTCGTCTTCGCAATCGCGTGGAACACGCGAGCGGCCGGCGGTTCCGATTCGTCCTGCTACGTGCTGCAGGCGGACGCGTTCGCGCACGGCCATGTCGTCCTGACCGATCCGTTGGCCGCCAGGCTTCCGGGTGCGGCGCCCGCGATGTTCGCGCCCATCGGGTTTCTGCCGTCGCCGGTGACGCCCTTTGCCCCCGTCCCTATCTGCGGACCCGGCCTTTCACTCGTGATGGCCGCGGCGTTGCTGATCGGTGGCCGTCCCGCCGTGTTCGTCGTCGTCCCCGCGTTCGCGGCGCTCGCGGTGTGGCTGACGTTCGCGTTCGGACGTCAGCTCGACGACGAGGCGACGGGGGCGGCGGGGGCGGCGCTGCTGGCGTGCAGCCCGATCTTCCTGTACCAGTCGGTGCAGCCGATGAGCGATGTGCCGGCGGCCGCGCTCTGGCTCGCGGCGGTTGTCTCGTTGGGCTCGCGCGGCGGCAGTCCGCCGGCAACGGACGGAAGCGCGCGGCGGCAGATCGTCGGAGGCGCCTGCGCATCGCTCGCGGTCCTGACACGTCCGAATCTCGCGCTCGCGGTCATCCCGCTGCTCGGGCTTCTGCCGTCCTGGCGAGCGGGGATGCGCTTCTGCCTCGCGGCGCTTCCCGGCGTCGCGGCGCTCGCGTGGTTGAACGCGTTGCGGTACGGATCGCCGCTCGTCTCAGGGTACGGTGACGCGGGCGCGCTGTTCGCGCTGGCTCATGTCTGGCCCAATCTGCTGCGGTATGGGCGCTGGCTGCTGGAGACGCAGTCGCCGTTCATTTGCGTCGCGGTTGGCGCGCCATGGTTGATGCGCACCCGATCGCAGCAGCGACTGACGGCGGTCGCGGCGGCATCCGCGACGCTGGTGGTGCTGACGTATCTTGCCTACACCGTATTCGACGACTGGTGGTACCTTCGTTTTTTGCTGCCCATGCTACCCGTGGCGATTGTCTTCGGCGTGGCTGCCGCGCGGCGTCTCCTTTCGCGCGCTTCGACCGCGGCCGGCCTTCTCGCGCTGGCCGGACTGGGCTTCTGGTACGTCCACGTGGCGCGGGCGCGGCAGGTGTTCGATCTCCAGGCGCTCGAATCCCGCTTCGTCCTCGGCGGTCGGGCCGCCGCGCAGCGATTCCCTCCGCAAACGGTGTTTCTGGCAGTGCAGCAGAGCGGCAGCATCCGATATCACGGCGGTCTCAGCACGATTGCCTGGGACGGCATTCCCGTCGGCGCGCTCGACCGCACGATCGCGTCGCTCGACAGCCTCGGTCGCCGCGTGGTGATTGCGCTGGAAGACGCGGAAGAGCCTCGTTTTCGGACGCGCTTCGCCGGCGAGGCCGACGGCGCGCTCGACTGGCCGCCGGCCGTCGAGCTCCATGGCCGGGTGCGGGTGAGATTCTACGACGTGCGGGATCGACCCGCGTCGTCTCGCTGAGGTTGACAGCCTGGGGTCGGGATCGTATAGTCAGTGGGCTCGGCGCGGTCCGCCGGGCCTTCCAGCGAACGCACCTTCTCGGCTCGTTCATCCCGGCTGTTCGGCTCGGTGATCCTCGTAAGAGGGAGATGTCGGGAAGGCGCGGAGTTGACAAGCTCCGTGGTCGGTAGTAAGATTGGAAGGTTCCCCCAACGACGGTCATCTTGGCAGGGGAGCGCGTCCGGTTCTTTGAAAACTAGATAGAACGTGCAAGCACACAACCCGTCGAGTATCAGCGGGTGGCGCAGCGTAATTCGTTGACCGGCCGTCAGTTATGGTCGGAAAGACGAGCGGCGAACCACCCATACTTGACATAACTGAACAACGTAAGAGAGCCATCAATCAACAGGCTACTCAACGTTAAAGCGTTCGGGTGCGCGTCGGGTCTTCGGATCGGGCGTGCGGCCAGACCATTTAACATGAGAGTTTGATCCTGGCTCAGAATCAACGCTGGCGGCGTGCCTAACACATGCAAGTCGAACGCGAAAGCCCCGCAAGGGGTCAGTAGAGTGGCAAACGGGTGAGTAACACGTGGGTGACCTGCCTCAGAGTGGGGGATAACGACCCGAAAGGGTCGCTAATACCGCATAACATCCTGCTTTTGGATAAGCGGAGATCAAAGCCGGGGATCGCAAGACCTGGCGCTTAGAGAGGGGCCCGCGGCCGATTAGCTAGTTGGTGAGGTAACGGCTCACCAAGGCAACGATCGGTATCCGGCCTGAGAGGGCGGACGGACACACTGGGACTGAGACACGGCCCAGACTCCTACGGGAGGCAGCAGTGGGGAATTGTTCGCAATGGGCGCAAGCCTGACGACGCAACGCCGCGTGGAGGACGAAGATCTTCGGGTCGTAAACTCCTTTCGATCGGGAAGAACGCCTTCCGGGTGAACAATCCGGAGGGGTGACGGTACCGAGAGAAGAAGCCCC